>Ga0129310_1000579_pt1 | contig 42158 bp, 43 predicted proteins | sample Go1ome_2_FD_94433 | JGI IMG/M metagenome (GOLD analysis project Ga0129310, IMG submission 94433) | Western lowland gorrila individual fecal microbial communities from Wisconsin, USA - Go1022A metagenome | ecosystem: Host-associated > Mammals > Digestive system > Large intestine > Fecal | place... | reverse complement strand
GGTATTTCGGCTACCTGATGCTCTCTCATACCCTCGCGCCCGCTTCCTTCTGGGTATCTAGGTCACCTGACACTCTCTCATACCCTCGCGCCCGCTTCCTTCTGGGTATTTCGGCTACCTGACACTCTCTCATACCCTCTCGGGCGCTTCCTTCTGGGTATTTCGGCTACCTGGCTCTCTCTCATACCCTCGCGCCCGCTTCCTTCTGGGTATTTCGGCTACCTGGCTCTCTCTCATACCCTCGCGGACAGTTTCTGTTAACCATTTCAGAAACAATGAAATTATCTATATAATAAATATTGCTGTTGGGATCCTTCTTCTACCCCAAAAAGGATTTCAACAGCAATAATTTGTATAGTCCCAACAGGATAAAGCCCACATACAACGTCCCATCTAAAAGCCGGCTTTTACAAACAGCCGGCTTTTTTAGAATATGTCCGGCATAGCCTGTCGGCGCGCCTGTTTATTCAGTCCGTAGCCTGTCAGCACGCCTGTTTATTCAGTTCATAGCCTGTCAGCGCGCCTGTTTATTCAGTCCGTAGCCAGCAGCCGCTCCGACAATTCCACCAATAATATGTGCCATGTTGGAGACATTGTCATCCACAGTAATGCCGTCATAGATCTGCTGCCCAATATAGATCACCGCAACCAGAATGAATGTCAAAGGAATCTCTCCATCCTTAAATCCGGTAAAGGAAGCAAGCAAAATAAAAGCAAATACCACACCGCTGGCACCACATAAACCAATGTGCGGGAAGAAAATATAATTGACAAGTCCGGTCGCAAGTGCTGTAATCGCAATTACTTCCATGATTGTCTTTGCTCCGTGTTTTTCTTCAAGCATGGGACCAAGCAGCAGAAGATAGGAAGCATTTCCGATAAAGTGTGCAAAACCGCTGTGGCCGAATACATGTGTAAAAAAGCGCAGGTATGTTAACGGATTTGCCAGGGAAGAATGATAGGTCATAAACAGCCATATCGTGCTTCGGCCTCCGGTCAGTACATCCGCCAGGGTTGCCGCAAAACATATCAGTATAAAGCTTAAAATGACGGGTGAATTAAATGTAATCCTGAATTTTCTCTTCAACTCTGTTCTCCTTGAATTCCCTTTTGTTTTCCTTTTTATTCCCGCATACTGGACTGCTTTTTCATTCCCGCACACTGGACTGCTTTTTTATTCCCGCACACCGGACTGCTTTTTCATCTCCCGCTTATTGCGGTACATCATGTCGTCTGCCGTATTCAGCCAGTCTTCTTCTGAAATTCTGCAATAGCCAATTGCAAAGCTTATAGGAACTACACGGTTTTTGTTCCATTCTTTGCGCACACTTTCCACCGCACTTAACAGTGACTGTACATCCTCCTGTTCCCATAAAACGGCGAATTCGTCACCACCCTGCCGGTACACGGTTCCCTCTTTGCCAACGGTTTCCCGCAACAGTTGCGCAGTTGCCTGCAATAATTCATCTCCTGCAGAATGTCCGAATACATCATTGGTCTCCTTCAGGTTATTCAGATCCGCGATCAGGTAATAAGGTTTATTTTCTTCCTTTTCCAACGTCTGCAGCTTTTTCTCAAAATAATTTCTGTTATAGACCCCCGTCAGATAGTCATAGATTGCCATTTTATTAATTGCATCAATACACAGCTGTACAAGCCCCGACATCACTTCATCACTCGACATATCCGTGATATACATGGTCTTGCCGGAAAAATCCACGCTATCCACACAATTTTTATTTGCGTAGGATAAAATTGCCTCTTCCATCCTGTCTGCCGTTTGTCCCGAATGCGACAATAGTACAAACCCATTGTGTGACACGCGGTACAGGCTGCACTTTAATGCTTTTTTACAATAATGCTGTATCTGTTTCATCTGATCGATATACATTTTCCAATCTATGGCCATATGCACATTTTCGGACTCACTCATTGTAATCAACGTACAGTATAATGACTTTTTCTGACAACAGGATTCGTTCATTACGATGCCAAATGCATATTGATTAAACATCCCTGTCTGTGTGTCGATGTACTTCTCCATATTCTCATTGCTCATCATCAGTCCGACAGCTGTTAAAATCACATATACTATGGTAAACAGTGCTTCCGGAAGCGCAATATTAATGATTGTTACCACAATCATTATCGGAACCGATACGATAATTGCCGCCATTTTCTCCTTATTGAGCAGCTTTCGATAGCGGATACTATAATACAGGATCCCGATATTTCCCAATATGCTATTGGCATATAGTGCATATACCTTTGCACCCATGGAATAATTAGTCTCAGCACCATGGATATAGCCAAGCGGAAGAAAGACGATCAGTACAGAGGTCGCAATCACGGGAAGCACCTGGATATATTTTATCGTCTTCGAAATCTGAAGCTTATTTTCCAGCAGACTCCTGACATATCTGAAATACAGATAGACCATAACATTGATTGACAATATGTAGATTACATGTGCTATATAATTCACACCTTTTGGTACGGTATCCATATGGTTTACCGTATAGAGCGTGATCAGGTCAAAAATAATCACAATCACAGAATCAAAATAATAGCATTTAAAGACCGCCGTTGCCCTGATCGGTAAATGTTTTTTCGAAAAATAGAAGATTCCCATATACAGAATCAGCAGCAGACAGACGAAAGATGTTTTCATCAACATAGCAATTCTCCTTACTCAGGCTTTCTGAGCGCTGACAATATCTCTAGTAGTTTATGAATATCAAAGGGTTTTGATAAGTGCATATTCATTCCGGCATTCAGACACTCATTCACATCCTCGCTGAAAGCATTTGCAGTAAGCGCTATGATCGGGATCTTCTTCGCCTCTGCACTGTCATGCTGTCTGATCAGTCTGGTTGCTCCCAGCCCGTCCATGACCGGCATCTGCATGTCCATCAAAATTGCATCGTAGGTACCGGCTGGCGCATTCAGGAATTTCTCCACACACACTGCTCCGTTTTCTGCACGGTCACAAGTGATTTCCCGCATCTTCAGCAATTCTTCGGCAACCTCGTAATTCAGATCGTTATCCTCTGCCATCAGCAGATGCATGCCCTTGCAGACCGCTTCATAGTCCACTGTCTGTACTTTTGCTGCATCCGTTCTCTCCTCTGTATAGGTAAATTCAAATGATAATGTAAATGTCGTGCCCTTACCCAGCTCGCTCTGTGTGTCAATCTTTCCGCCGAGCAGATCCACCAGTTCTTTTACAACAGAAAGTCCAAGTCCGCTTCCCCGTACTTCATTGACACGCGTATCAACTGCTCTTGAGAAACGATTGTACATCTCTTTCATGTATTCCCTGCTCATACCGATACCGGTATCACTCACACTGGAAACCAGACGGATCTTATCACTTCCCGGTATTTTTTCCTCATGCATCTCAAACGTAACACTTCCGCCCTCCGGGGTATATTTGACCGCATTGGACAAAAGATTAATATGAATCTGTTTTAAGTGCAGGGAATCCGTTATGACCCTTTCATAAGAGATATCATGCAAATTACTCATGATATTTAAATGTTTCTGCGGCATCATATTTTTAACGGTATCCACACATTCCCCAAACAATTCCGAAACAGAAACCGGAGCCAATAATACTTTCATCTGCCCCTTTTCAATTCTGGTCAGATCCAGAACATCATTTACAATCTGCTCTAAATAATTGCTTGCAAGTTCTATTTTTTCCAATCCTGTTTTCATTTTCTCCGGATCATGGATATTCGCCTTGGCAATCTCCGTAAATCCCTTTACGGCATTGATCGGTGTCCGGATATCATGTGCCATTCTCGATAAAAATTCAGTTTTCGCCTCATTTGCGCGGCTTGCTTCTTCCGCAAGTACAATCAGTTTCTGCTCACGACGCTTTGTATCACTGATCAGCCTTGTCACATACAGTACATGGATCACGGTTCCGGCACTGTCACGCTTTTTGACAATAAACCGTCCCAGATGCCAGTCTCCTTCTTTGGTAAGATACTCTATTGCCAGTGTATCATCATCCTTCATTCTCTGTGCCAATGTGGACAGATCAAAAAAGCGCATGACGGAATCACGATATTCCTTTGTAACAAAATTATTGCAAATCTCTACCATCTTAGACGAAGCAACCCCATTTTTCCCCGTCAGCCAGTGTACTTCATTGTCACTGGAGATTTCTTCATAGTAATCTTTTTGAAGATCAATTCTGAAAATTGAAAAATAAATCTTACTGATACCTGAGATGATCTCATTATTTAATCTGGCTTCCGACAGTGCATGTTCCAGTTCATCCTGGTGTTCCTTCTCTTTTGCAATTATATCATCTATGTAGCGGAATCCAAGCATAACATCAAATTCTTCTTCCGTGTGATTTACCAGGATCGCCTGCACTTCAAAGTATCGTTGTCCGGCAGGATTTGGAATACTCTGATACCGGAAAGACACACGTGCTTTTGCCGAAAGAATACTTCGCAAAGTATCAATGTTCAATTTCTGCAAAAAATCTTCCGGCGCATCTGATATAAAGTTCTCTGCATACGTGCGCAGCAATGGCATATATTCCTGCCTTTTTCCGATAGTAGCATCCATAAATTGGGATGCATTAGACAAGATATTCATCTTGATTACCTGCGCCGTTCCTTTTAGCAGATCCAGATAAAAAACGGAGGTATATTCCTGACACAGAATCTCCAACAGTAATTTCTCCTGCTCCAGTTCTTTTTCATTTTTCTTTATGATTGCCTGATTTCGTCTGCGAATCTTATCCGCATTTTTACTCGTCCACGTACTCCCAAGATGTGTGCCAATTAAAGAAAATATATTGATAAACTCTGTGTTTCTTTCAACCCTTGGATTATCCACTCCGAAAAAGCCGAGTACCCGGGATGCATGATAAATAGGAATTGCAACTTCTACCTGAATATCCTGTGCTTTCAACATTGCATATTCATTCGGCGTCTGTTCCTTTATAGCTTCAATATCATCAACGATCACATTCTTTCCTTCACAAAAAGCCTGATACCAATAAGGCATCTCCCCCGCATATACCTTCTGCAGATAACTGATCTGCGGCTTGACTCCGTCCGCACACCATTCCGCCGTATTTGCATACACACCCTGTCCATCCACGGACTCAAAAATATAGACACGGTCAGCCTGTGCATATATTCCGATTGCCTCCAGCAATTTTTCCGTTTCTGCTGCAGATGCGGCTTCTGTTTTTGCCCGGTCCAGAAAAACTAACTGTTGTAATATGCTTTCCAGTCCGTTCGGTTTTTTCTTATCCTGTAACATGATTATACTTCTCCGATCTGCTCCATGATCTTCCAAATACTGCTCATTAGTATATCACAAAATCAAAATAACAAAAAGACTGCCCTGAAAGAAGCTACACGTTTTTTTCCGCTTCCATAGAACAGTCTTTTCATTAGCACAGTCTTCGCATCATACAAACATCATTCGGCAGCTTCCGCAAGCATCTCCTCCTGCTCTTTTTTCTGCTGCCATGGTCCATGGCGATAGAACCAGATTGAAACGATTGTTGCCACGCACCAGCCGATCGGCCATGCACACCAGATACCGGTCGCACCAAGTGCCGTCCTGGAAAATACATATGCCAGTACGACTCGCAGGATCAGATCCGTAAAAGTTGCGATCATGAAATTCTTCATCAGTCCCGCACCCCGTAAAATACCATCCGCTACCAGTTTCGCAGATACTACAAAATAGAACGGGGACAGGATCTTCAGATAGGTGATGCCCGTACTCATTGCCAGTTTGGTCGGCTCATCCATAAAGAGCTTTAATGCGATATTGCCGCCAAAGAAATACAGTAAGAACAGGGGCGCACTTAACATCCATACCATCTTAATTCCGACACAGAAGCCCTGTCTGACACGCTCAGGCTTTCTGGCACCAAGGTTTTGTGCCGTATAATTGGAGATTCCGTTTCCAAGTGTCGTAAATGAAGTAATGACAAGGTTATTTAACTTTACTGCTGCCGAATAACCGGCCATAACCGGCGCACCGAATCCATTGATGATACCCTGGATCACAATATTCCCCAATGAAATAAAACTCTGCTGCAGGGTGCTAGGAACTGCGATCACTACGATTTCTTTTAGTAACTGTGTATCAAATAAGGGTGCCTTCTCTTTGCCCTCCACTTTGGCAAGTCTTCTAAATACAACAACCATTGCCAGTATACAGCTGATTCCCTGGCACAGGAAGGTTGCCCATGCAACACCGTCAACCCCCATCCCAAAAGCTCTTACAAACAGGATATCCACAGCGATATTCGACAGGGAGGATACGGCCAGAAAATAGAACGGTGTTTTAGAGTCTCCGAGTGCTGAGAAAATACCGGTTGCAATATTGTAAAAGAACACGAACGGAAGCCCCCATGCGTAGATATCCAGATACAGCTTGGAATCCGCAAAAACCTCATCCGGTGTACGGATCAGATGAAGCAGCATGCCTGAACCCACAATTCCGATTACCATCAGAAACACACATACAATGGCACTGAAGATGCAGGCTGTATATACAGCCGTTTTCATCTTTTTAAAATCTTTTGCACCAAATAACTTTGATACTACCACGGAACAGCCCATGTTACATCCAAAAGCAAACGCGATAAAAATCAATGTAATCTCATAACTGTTGCCGACTGCCGCAAGCGCGTTCTCTCCGATAAATTTTCCTGCGACCAGACTGTCTGCAATATTGTATAACTGTTGAAAAATAATACTGCCAAAAAGAGGAATGCAGAATCCCCACAATACACTCTCGGGATTTCCGATAGTCAGATCCTTATTCATGGTTTGTTTCCTCCTTCAGATTTTCCATGATCAGTTTCACACAGCCATCGATACCAAGCTTACTGCTTGATAACATCATGTCATAGCTCTCCGGCTGTCCCCAGACGGTATCGGAATAGAAACTGAAAAACTGTTTACGCATCCGGTCCATATGACGCATCCTGTGTGCTGCTTCGCGTTCACTTAACCGGTTTCGTTCCATCACACGTTTTAACTTATCTGCTTCATCCGCATAAATGAATACGGACAGCCTGTCTTCTTTTGGCAGAATCGAAGAAGCGCATCGCCCGATGATCACACAGGGACCTTGTTTTGTCACCTTCTCAATCACTTCTTTTTCTGCGTTATAAGCCATCTGGCTTTCGGAATAAAATGTATTGGCAATTCCTGCCATATCCACATAGGGATTACCGCTTAAGAACTGAATACTGTTGATTGGCGATTCCTCCGCTCTTGCCAGAAATTCCTCACTTAACCCTGATTCTAATGCTGCTTTTTTAATCAGCAGTTTATCATAGCAGGGAATTCCCAATTCTCTCGCCAGCGTTTCACCGATCTCACGTCCACCGCTTCCATACTGTCTTCCTATGCAAATAATCGTATTTTTCATAAGCTCCTCCATTTCCGCTCCGCTACAGCTGCCTGTTGCTTTCATTCATCGGCTGTATTATAATCCGATCATAGATATGTGTAAAATATCATTTTTACAGGTGTGATATATCATTTTTGTATAATTCTTTTGTTGGATGCTGATTTTTACAAATCTTTGGATGGGATAAAATCAATATTCCAGGCAGAACACCGGAGGAGCTTATGAATATCAGTTACGATTATTACAGAGTTTTTTATTATGTCGCAAAATACAAGAGTTTCACAGCTGCAGCAAAAGTGCTAGTGAATAATCAGCCAAATATTACCCGCATGATGAAGAAACTGGAAGATTCTCTCGGGTGTCTGCTGTTTGTCAGACAGCGGCATGGAATCGCGCTGACTCCGGAGGGGGAAAAGCTGTTTGCGCATATTGCGGTTGCGTTTGACCACATCCAGTGCGGAGAAGAAGAGATTGCCAGAGATCAAAGTCTCCAGTCCGGTATTGTTACCATTGCCGCAAGTGAAATTGCCCTGCACTGCGTACTTCTCCCCGTATTAAAAGATTTCCGGAATGCCTATCCCGGTGTCCGGATCCGCGTGCTCAGCCAATCCACTCCACAGGCAATCGATGTATTAAAAAAAGGGCTTGCTGATTTTGCAATCGTAACAGCCCCTTTTGATGCTACCCAGGAATTTTCTTCAAAAATACTGCGCAGTATCCGGGAAGTTCCTGTCTGCAGTACCGCCTTTTCCCTCTCTACCGGTACTTCTCTCACCGGAAAACAGTTAGAAAAATATCCCCTGATCGGTCTTGGTACGCAAAGCAGTTCCTTCGCATTTTATTCAGATATCTTTAATCATATGGGATTATCTTTTTCTCCCGATATTGAAGCCTCCACGGCCGACCAGATCCTTCCCATGGTAAAATCGGATCTGGGTATTGGTTTCGTGCCACTTGATTTTCTGGAAAAAGAAAGTATGGAAAACCTGATTATTCTGGATATGGAACCAGCCGTCCCCCCCAGAAACATCTGCCTTCTGAAGCGCAAAGGCACTTCATTAAGCATCGCTGCCTCCGAACTGGAACGCCAACTCGCTATGTAGGGACGGGGCTTTTGTCACCAGCAGCGCCCATTGGATCATGAACCCTCCGCAACTGCCGCTGCCATCGCCGCCGTATTACCTGTTCCGCTCCAATATACTACTGCTACTTTACTCATAATGCGTGATCTCCTTTTCTTTTTTTCAGGTTGCTACCGTCAGTTTTTCAATGCTCCGCCCCTGATTCCACAAACTCACATAGACCCGTGTACATTTGTCAAACATGGCAAAGGCCTTCAGTGCTTCCGCCTCGTCACCATATACCTTCCAGAATCCGGTATATTTGGAGTTGCTCCCTTTGTGAACCATGAACCCTATCACATCTTTTACCGGATATCCCAGAAATAAACCTATTTCGTGCGGAAAGTCCTGAAAATCAGCCAAGCGTTCCCGCAGATGGTCAATTGCTCTGTCCACATTCCCGGCTTCATACCCAAAATGCCGTAAGAGTCTCGCCACCCCCGGCTTGGCAAAATCTCTGGCAAGATATGCTTCCCGGTATATATAAACTAACGCCCTGACGCCATCCGTCCGCAATACCGTAATCTTTACTCCCTTGTTCTTCATCCGGCTGTTCCAACAAAAAACAGTCTGCTGCAATTCCTCCATGGACTGATAGCGGTAGGAAAACAAGCTTGCAGTTTTTAATGATGCCAGCGTGGGGGAACATATTTCCACCAGATATTTCTCAAACATAGCACACCTCATATAATTTTAGGTCAGCATTAACTAACTCATGTTGTAAAAAGATATCCGGCAACTCCTGTCACCGGATATTCTTTCTAGTTAGTCGTTGCTAACTTCCATTATATTACACTTTCTTTTCCCACTTGTCAACTATGATTTCTTAACAATCTGTCGTGTACTGTGTTCCTCTTTTGTTTCCTCCGGCAACAGGTTTTTCATGCTCTTCAAGCTGATCACCAATGTGGATGTATTATGTAACAGTGCCGAGGTTGTCGGCTGAAGTATCCCCGCAACACCAAGCAGGATCAATGCGAGATTAAATCCGACAATTTTTCTGTAATTACTGTGAATGCGTTTCATCAACTGATTGCTGATCTCTTTTAATGTCACGATGCTGTACAGATCATCCGCACCCGCCACCACATCTGCGATCTCTCTTGCAATCTGGGCGCCGTCGCTGATGGCGATCCCGACATCTGCCGCAGACAGTGCCGGAGAGTCATTGATTCCATCTCCCACCATAATCACTTTTCTGCCGGCAGCTTTCTCCGCTTCCACAAATTTTGCCTTATCCTCCGGCAGCACTTCTGAAAAATAAACATCCACACCGACACGTTCTGCAATTGCCTTTGCAGTACGCTCGCTGTCCCCGGTCATCATTACAACCTTGGAGATACCGGCATTTTTTAACGCCAAAACCGCATCCGCAGCTTCTTCACGTAACGGATCCTCAATACAGATCACTGCAACCAGCACACCCTCCATTGCCATATACAGGTGGGAATATTCATTGGGAAGCTGCTCAAACAGTTCTTCTCTGCCTTCAGGGATCTTGCAATGCTCATCTTCAAATATAAAATGATAGCTTCCTATTACGACTTTCTTGCCTTCGACAGTGGAGGAAATTCCGTGTGCAACAATATATTCCACTTTGGAATGCATCTCTTCATGTTCCAGTCCCTGCGCCTGCGCAGCCTCAACAACTGCCTTTGCCATGGAATGCGGAAAATGTTCTTCCAGACATGCCGCAATGCGGAGCAGATCCTGCTCACTGCGATCCGTAAAAGGTACAACGTGCTTCACTGTCGGCTTTGCCTTTGTCAGTGTCCCGGTTTTATCAAAAACAATCGTATCCGCTTCCGCTACTGCCTCTAGGAACTTTCCGCCCTTTACGGTTAACTGGTAATGTCTGGATTCCTTAATCGCAGACAATACCGCTAGCGGCATTGCCAGCTTCAGCGCACACGAAAAATCAACCATCAGCACAGAAACAGTCTTGGTCACATTTCCGGTAAGCAGATAGGTTAAGCCTGTCCCCGCAAACGTATAGGGCACAAGCCGGTCTGCAAGATGCTCCGCTTTGCCTTCCAATGAAGATTTCAGTTTCTCTGATTCTTCAATCATGGCACCGATCTTCTCGTATTTGCTGGAACCGTTTACTTCCTTTACCTGAACAACCAGTTCACCTTCCTCCAGAACCGTACCGGCATAGACATAGCCATGTACAGCCTTACGTACAGGCATGGATTCCCCGGTCAGGGAAGCCTGATTGACCGTTGCCTCACCGCTTGCCACAGTACCGTCAAACGGAATCACATTACCCACGTGGATCCTGACAAGATCTCCTTCGGCAATGCTCTGCGTTGGTACCAGTGTATCCTGCCCATCCTTTACAAGCCATACCTTACTGATATTTAAGGACAGACTTCTTGCCAGATCGCCCACAGATTTCTTATGCGTCCACTCTTCCAGAATCTCACCGATTTCCAGTAAAAACATAACAGAACCGGCAGTAGAAAAATCCCCTCTGCAGACGGATACACCAAGTGCCGTACCATCTAATACGGGGACCTCCAACTTTCCTTTTGCAAGTGTACAGATTCCTTTCCAGACATATTTTGCGGATTTGCATGTTGTAATACATGCCCTGACAGAATATGGAAGAAACCATTTTTTTCCATAATAAACAATGATCTTGTTTACCAGTTTTTCCCAATATTCACTGTTCAGTGCCCTGCCGGAATTCTGCAGATACTCCTGTGGTACCTGCGCATCCTCATAATGAAACTGCTGAAGCAGACGGATCATATCCTGCCTGTTTCCCATATATGTAACAGCAACATCACCGGAGCGCTCATAGACCTTCACCGCAGTCACCATATCACTCTGCGAAAATACGTATTCGATTATATCCGCCTGTTCCATTGTCATGGATGGCTGTATAAAGTGAACCCGCATCCTCCCGCGAATTTCATCCTTTATTTTAAATCTCATGTACCATCACGCCTCTATTCCGCTTTTGCTTCGGCTTCCTCGTCAAGGTACTCTTCCTCTGCTGCCGCTCTGTCTTCGTTAATCTGTTTTGCACCTGCATAGATGTCTTCAGCATTTTCCTGAATATTGCCTGCCACATCCAAAACACACTTCTTTGCACGAAGCACTGTTGCTGTACAGCTTGTATACACCTTCTTTGCATCCTTGCTGGAAAGGATCTTGATTCCTGCCGTCCCGAATAAAACTCCGGCTGCAAAAATACCTGTTGCCTTTCCATCAATCTTCTTAAAACATTTCAGACATTTTATCATAATGATCATCCTTTCTTCTCTTTTGATATCTGTGAAAACAGTCTAGCGCAGGTACCCGCAATTTGTCACGACTAACACTGTTTATTGATAAAATGTCTCATTTTCAGCCAAGTGCAACATCTAAAATCATCATGATCACAAACCCTGCTGCCACGCCGATCGTTCCGATATTGCTATGCTTTCCCGACTGGGACTCCGGTATCAGTTCCTCCACCACAACATACATCATCGCACCTGCCGCAAATGACAGAAGATATGGAAGCACCGGTACGATCTGACGTGCCAGTAAAATTGTAATCAATGCTCCGATAGGTTCCACGATTCCTGACAATGCACCATAGAGAAATGCCTTCGCGCCCGATACGCCCTCACCACGGAGCGGCATGGATATAATGGCACCCTCCGGAAAGTTCTGAATGGCAATTCCGATTGCCAGCGCAAAAGCTCCCGCCATGGTGATATTGACATTTCCGAGCAGTGCCCCTGCAAAAGTAACGCCCACGGACATTCCTTCCGGAATATTATGCAAGGTCACTGCAAGGACAAGCATCGTCGTTTTTTTTAAATTTGTTTTCACGCCCTCCGGCTCACTGCTCTCCAGATGCAGATGGGGGATCACACTGTCAAGTACCAGTAAAAATGCCATGCCCAGTAAAAATCCGGCTGCTGCCGGGAGCCATGCCACCCGGCCCTGTTCCTGCCCCATCTCGATTGCCGGTATTAACAGTGACCATACGGATGCCGCGATCATCACACCGGATGCAAATCCCAGCAACATCTTTTCAAGCGTCTTATTGACTTCCTTACGTATAAAAAACACCATTGCCGATCCAAGCACCGTTCCGGCAAAGGGTATCAGTAATCCTATTGTTAACTGCATAACTGTACCTTTTCTTTTGTCTTCTTACTATATAATATAGCGATCCCGTTCCTTTGCAACCTGTTCCTTTACTTTTCCCTTCGGTTGATCCGGTATTTTTCTGTTTTTTCCTATGCTATGGATTGCTCTGCAATATTTACCAGCCTTGACGCAACTTCTTCCACATTCAGAAATGCTGTTTCCACTTCTTCGGTTACCTTCTTCTGGCTGATGCCCTGATCCACAACCTGTCTGGTCTGTACACGCAGTCTGGATACCAGTTCCTGCATCTTCCCGGAAGTTTCCCCTAATTTATGGGCAAAGCTTTCTGTTCTCTCGCTTGCCTCATACACCTGTCTTGCCATTTCCTTGGAATCTGTCTGCATGCTGCCGATCTGTCTTGCTTCTTCCTGGGCACCGCCGATCTGCGTCAGGCTCGTCTCTATGGAGGATACATTTTTGCGGTTTGTCTCCTGCACCTGCATGAGCAGGTCATTAATCTTCTCGATAATATCCTTCATCGATTCACTTGCTTTCTTAGAATTCTCAGCAAGTACACGTACTTCATTGGCAACAACCGCAAAACCTTTTCCGTTTTCACCGGCTCTTGCAGCTTCAATGCTTGCATTTAAAGCAAGCAGATTGGTCTGGCTCGTAATGCTTGCGATCGTCTGGGTAAACTCCGATATCTCACCGACCGCTTCTTTCAGACTTGCAATGGACTGCTCCGTATCACCCGATGTAATACGCATCTGTTCCATGCTTGCAGCCGTATCTTCCATAAAAATAATATATTCTCCCAGTTTTTCAAAAGTCTCCTGTGCAATCTCCACCATCTGACTGCTCTGTTCCCTGATGTGTGCTGCATTATCTAACGCGATTTTAGTCTCATTGGTCAGTTCATCTGCCAGTTGCCCGTTACTGTCGCAATCCTCTAAAGATCTCTCCGCAGATCCTGTGATCTGCGCATTTGTTTCCTGAAAACGTCCGATGTTCTGTTTAAATCCCTTTGTTTCCTCCATCAGCTGTGTGGATGCCTGATTACATTCCGATACCAGAACCGCAACCTTTTGTGTGTCATTCAGATTAACCAGCAGCTTTCTTGCGCCCTCGGCAATCTTTGTACATACAATCGTCATAATAATCGTTTCAATCAGAAATCCCACACTTCTGCTGACAAACCAGGTAAAGTTTGTATCAAATTCCACCTGTTTTACACCCATAGAACGCAGATACAGCGATATCACCAGAAACACATAGCCGATAGCTGCGGTTTTCAGAGTCAGTTTCTTATCATAATAAAAAATACTGAACACCATCGGCAGGGAATAGGTCATATAAATACCGACCGATGCATTACTTGCCATGATGGTAAGCAGTCCGCACAGTGCTACCAGAACAATATATTTCAGGAGACGAATGGGAACACCTGCTTTATATGCGATCGTCGGTCCCATCGTTACGACCACACCCACACCCGTCATAACCAGAAGATCCGCTATTTTGGACTGGAACAGCCCGATCACTGAAAATAGCATGATTGCAGGAAATGCTATAATCAGCCAGCGTAAGATCTTGATCATATTTTTTGTTACCGATACCTCATTTTCATAAAAAAATTGATTTTCCGTACTTTCCATTGTTTTCTCCCTCTCCTTCTCTTACTCCAGAAAATTGCGTCTGTACTGGGATGGTGTAACACCCTCTGTTTTCGTAAATACCTTTGTAAACACGCGGTAATCACTGTAGCCGGACCGTTCCGAAACCTCTGCTATAGAGAGTGGTGTTGACAGCAACAGCTTCTTTGCCTGTTCCATGCGGATATTGGTCAGGTACACAAGGAAATTCACTCCGATCTCGTTTTTAAACAGCTGGCTGATATACTGTGCACTCAGATGGAACTGTTCTGCCAGAATGTTCAGACTGATCTCCTCCGTCATGTGCTCCTGCATGTATCTGACGATCCCTATGATTGTATGCTCTCTGTTTTCCCCTTTATCGTCCGCCGCACGATTCTCAAACATGGATATCTTCAGATTGTCGATGCAGCTGCCAAACTCTTCGTAATTCACGGGCTTTAAGATATAATCCGTGATCTGAAGCCGCAGTGCCTCCCTGCAGCAGGCAAAATCATCATAACCGGATACGATGATAAATGCCATCTCCGGATGCTTGATCCTGCTCATCTGGATCACCTTCAGCCCATTGATAATCGGAATATTGATATCCATGATCACAATATCCGGATGCAACATGTCGATCCGGGCAAGCGCCTCCATGCCGTCCGCAGCCTCGCCGGCCACTTCACAGTCATGCTCCTCCCAGTCAAAAAGTTTTTTGAATCCCTCACGGATCATGATTTCATCATCCACCAATAATACCCGCAGTTTTTTCATTCAGCCTTCCCCTTTCACCGGAAGCAGCAGATGTGCCGTTACCCCGCCTTCCTGATTTTCTGTATAATGCAGCCCATATTCCCTGCCGCACAACAGCTTAATGCGTTTCTGTACATTCAGGATACCGATACTGTTTCCTTCCAGCTTCGCTTCCTGTCTGTTATAATGCAGGAGCATCCGGTCGATGATCTCCTTTTTTCCTTCTTCAAAACCGCTTCCGCTGTCTCTGATACAAATCTCCATTCCTTTTGCAGTTCTTACTGCACAGATCGCAACCTTTCCATGGTATCCCTTATTTTTCAGTCCATGCAGCAGACTGTTCTCCACCAGCGGCTGTAAAATAAAATTCGGCACCAGTACGCCGCCAAGATCCGGGTCAATATCATATTCACATGTAAGCGCCGGATACCGGTAGCACATCAGCTCCATATAAGCTTCCAGCAGTTCCAGCTCGTCATCCAGTGTCACCATCGGCTGGTCAACCTTCACGCTCAGTCTGAAAAAATCCACCAGACGCATCAGCAGATCTGCCACCTTCTTGTCCCCGTTCAGTTCCGCCTGGATCCGGATCGTATCCAGTGTATTATACAAAAAATGCGGATTCACCTGACTCTTCAGATACAGCATGGACATCTTCTGTTCCGTCAGTTCCGCTCTGACGATATCCGGATTCTCCAGAGTCAGATAAAAAGCCATTGTCATCAATGTAATCCCCATACCGCTGATCAGCCAGGTATGATTTACTCCCTGCAGCACACAAATCGTAAATTCAAATACCAGTGCCGCACCAATCGCAAATTTCTTCTTCAGATTGATCTGCTTCCAGTTAAAAAACAATAGTCCCGCGCACAGTAGCAAGTAAAATGCAACACTGACATAACTGACATAGGCATAGGGACCTGCTGAATAATTCCCCTTCGGTGTCCGGATATATTCGATCGGCAGCAACACCACACCAATCTCTGCCACGATGCAGAATCCTTTTGCAAACAGATCCAGCTTTCTGGGTTTTCCGGTCTCCTCCTCCACCAGAATTGCAATATATTGATAGAACAGATACAGCACAAATACCATCGTTCCCACAAACAGGCGATGCAGTATATCATTCACCGGCTGCGGGATCGTATCCAGATGATTGACAGTATAGACCGTCAGTGCATCATAGACCAGGTGGATGATGCAGGCGATCAGCAGCACGGAAAATGTTTTATGTAACAGGGAATGTTTCTTCTGAGCTGAAAAATACATGTATGCCACAAATATCAGGATCAGGATCAGCGCAATCTCCATTCTAATCATTGTCATTTTCTCCTTTTCAGGGCTTTCTACCATATCATTGTATCGAACTTCCTTTTTCTGCGATAGCCTTAAATTGTGATAAAATGTGTCAATTTTATAGGTTGCCTTTCACCATAGAATTACCCACGCAAAAAACGACATGGCAGCATTCTGTGTATCCGGAATTCCGGTACTTATCCTTACCATGTCGTTTTTGCAGACTCTATAAAATTGTACTGTTTCTGTTTATTCCGTTTCTCTGATTGCTTTTCTGACCGGTAATACCGATCCCGGTGAAACGGACAACTCATCAATTCCCATCTCAATAAATGTCTTCGTCAGTGTTGTATCCGCTCCCAGTTCACCGCAGATTCCGGTCCAGATGCCTTCCTTATGACCATTGTCCGCAACCATTTTGATCAGCCTTAAGAGTGCCGGATGATGCGGATCATAGAACGTGCCCAGTTTTGCATTCTGACGGTCAATCGCCAGCGTATACTGGGTCAGATCGTTGGTCCCTATACTGAAGAAATCCACATGTTTGGCGAGTTCATCCGACATGATCGCCGCTGCCGGCGTCTCGATCATGATGCCCTCCTCCACTGTACCGATTCTGATTCCTTCCGCAATCAATTCTTCTCTGACTGCCTTTGAGATTTCCCTGATCTTAAGAACCTCTTCCACAGAGATGATCATGGGATACATGATTGCCAGATTTCCATAAGCACTGGCTCTGAAAAGTGCACGCAGCTGAGTCTTAAATATCTCCGGGCGTGTCAGACAGATACGGATTGCCCTGTATCCAAGCGCCGGATTGTCCTCTTTTTCCAGACCAAAATAATCCACCTGCTTATCTGCTCCTATATCAAGTGTCCGGATGATAACTTTTTTCCCGCCCATCGTTTCAACCACTTTTTTATAAGCGTTAAACTGTTCTTCCTCTGTGGGGAAATCGCTGCTCTCCAGATATAAAAACTCGGAACGGAACAATCCGATCCCGCCTGCATCGTTGGCAAGAACCGCACCCAGATCGCCGGGATTACCGATATTGGCATAAAGCTTGATCTCTTTTCCCGACTTTGTTACATTTTCCTTACCCTTTAGTTCGGACAGCAATGCTTTGTTCTCATCATCCTTCTTTTTCTTCTCATAATATATCGAAAGAGTCTCCTCATCAGGATCAACGATGAACTTGCCTTCATAGCCATCCACAATGCACATCTTCCCGGTATAATCGGCATCAAACTGCACACCTACAAGTGCCGGAATTGCCATGGTCCTTGCAAGGATCGCCGTATGGGAATTGGTGGAGCCGAGTCTTGTGACAAATGAGAGCAGCTTCTCTTTGTCCATCTGCACCGTTTCTGAAGGAGCCAGATCCTCTGCCACGAGAATAACGGGTTCATCACCGTGATCACCGGAATCGTTTTTTCCTGAAAGAATACGGACAACACGCTCGGAGATATCCTTCACATCCACGCTTCTTGCCATAAAATAATCATCCTCCATGTTTGCAAACATTTCGGAAAAATTATCTCCGGTAACGGCAACCGCATATTCCGCATTTACTTCCTGCGTGGTAATGATATTGATGACCGAATCATTATAATCGTCATCCTCCAGCATCATGGCATGGATATTGAAAATCTCCGCATTATCCTCACCGACCTTTGCAACAGCCTTCTCATACAGTCCATTCAGTTCCTCGATCGCCTTTGCTTTGGCATCCTGATAACGCCTGATCTCACTGTCAGTATCCTGCACATTGTAACGTGAGATCGTATTTTCCTCTTTTGCATAATTTTTTATATGACCTATCGCAATTCCTTTACAAACACTGTTTCCGTCAAATACTCTCATCGCTGGTCTCCTTTCAGTGCCGGTTTTATATCAATCCTAATTTTTTAAGTGCATATGCTATGCCGTCTTCTCCGATATCCTTTGTCACCATATCCGCGCGTACCTTCAGATCCCGCGTGGCATTTCCCATTGCAATTCCGATTCCCGCAAAATCAATCATATCCGTGTCATTCGGACCGTCTCCGAATGCAATGGTGTCCGTGGCGGATATATCCTCATGCAGAATATATTTTAACATGCCAAAGGACTTGTTAATGCCCCTACATGTGATCTCTCCACAACCTGCATCAGCAGTTCCGAAGCTTGCCGGTGCAAAGTCGAACACCTCTCCAAGCTCTTTTGTAAATTCTTCCACCGTTCTGTCCGATCTGTGATAAAAATATTTTCTTACCGTATCACAGTCCTCCATCGTTTCGGTAATGACCGCATTGCCAAGCATCAGCTGAATCCGTTCTTCACTTCTTCCCTGTTTTCTCAGATGCTCATACATATAATCATAGCTTTCTCTGGAAAGAACAGCTTCATGATCCGTCTGTCCCACCAGAATCCCGTGGGCCCGGAGCAGTGCCTCACGCACAAGCTTCGCATCGCCGGCCGGTACAAAGTGCTCATAGATCTTCTCGCCCCGGCTCCTGACACAGGCGCCGGTAGCGCTTACGATCCCGTCAAAATGTTCTTCCAGCCATTTCGGTATCTGGTAATTTGCCCTGCCGGAACAGACCACAATCCGGTGTCCGTTTTCCTTTAATTTCTGTAATGCATTTTTTGTGGAGTTTGATATGACTGCACTTTTATCAACTAGTGTTCCATCAATATCAAAAAATATCACTTTTGTCATTTATGATAGTACCTGTTCGTCTTATAAATTTTCCTGAAAGAACTTTTCCATTTCCGCAGCTGCGTTATCCTCATCCGCACCTTCTACAGAAACTGTCACTGTTTCTCCGCTTTTTACACCAAGGCTCATCAGTGCCATCAGCTTCGTCGCTTCTGCGCTCTTTTCTCCCTTGGTCACTTTGATCACGGAAGTGAATTCCTTTGCTTTTTTTACCAAAAGACCGGCCGGGCGTGCATGGATCCCCACTTCATCTTTTATGGTATATTCAAACGTCTTCATGATCTGTTTCCTCCTGATCTTATTCGTTTATTTTTTCATGGTTATCTGTGCTTATTCTTCGATCCCAATAATCTCTGTGTCCATTGTAACTTTTCCTGCAGCCATCGGTGTTACACTCTTTAAATCGTCGGTATTGGTAATCACAACCGGTGTTATGACAGAATATCCCTGGGATTTTATATATTCCATATCAAATTCCAGTAAGAGCTGCCCTCTTGTCACTTTATCCCCTTCTTTTACTTTTGGCAAAAATCCTTTTCCGTCTAATTTTACGGTATCCATTCCAACATGGATCAGGATATCTGCGCCATGTCCGGTTTCAATTCCGATTGCATGACCGGTCGGGAAAAATGTAGAAATCGTACCGTCACAGGGTGCATATACCTTACCCTCAGCCGGGATAATTGCAATCCCTTTTCCCATAGCTCCTGAGGAAAATACCTCATCCTGGATCGTATCCAGTGCAACCGCCTCACCTGCGATCGGTGCATAGATTTTTTTGTCATCCTTTGTCTGAACCGGTGCTGCCACTTCGCCTGCGATCTTACCCTTCTTTGCCCAGATACCATACATAATAAAGCAGGAAATGAAGGATACCAGCATTGCGATGATCACACCGAGAATCGCAAATGTGAAGTTACTCATGGTAAAGCCAAGTGCCTTTGCCTCTTCGGTCGGCAGATAAACCGGTAATACCAGAAGTCCCGGAGAACCTGCACCAAATCTTTCTACGCCGGTAATGCCAAGGAAAAGTCCTCCGACACCGCCACCGATCATTGCTGCGTAAAGAGGGAATGTATATTTTAAGTTAACACCGTATAATACCGGTTCTGTAATGCCAAGAATTCCTGTCAGACCTGCGGATGAAGCAAGCTGTTTTACCTCCGGATCTTTGGATCTGACTGCAACAGCTAGACCTGCTGCTCCCTGCGCGGTATTGGATACCAGCATACCGGGGCCGACTACTGCATCATGTCCAACGGTACCAAGATTGTTTGTTCCAATCGGAATCAGTCCATAATGGGTACCTGTCATAACAAGAAGCGGTGAGAAGATACCAACCACGGTGGGTACCAGCCAGGGTGCCACATTCTTAAGCCAGGTGAAGAAGATCTGGATCAGGTCGGACAACCATGCACCGATAGGACCAAGTGCACTGATCGTTACCACACCGCCAATCAACAGGCTGAAGAACGGAACAAAGAAGAACTTTACTGCCTTCGGGCAATACTTCTGTACGAAGCGTTCCACATAGGACATAAACCATACACCCAGAATAATCGGAATTACGGATGAAGTATAGGTAGCTTTCGTGATCGGAAGAAATCCGAACAATGTCACTGCCTCAGCTTCTTTTAGTAAACTGATAAAACTAGGATACACCAAAAATCCTGCAAGTGCCATCGCTGTTCCCTGATTACACTTGAATTTCTTCGCACAGGACTGTGCCAGCAGGATCGGAAGGAAATAAAATGCTGAATCCGATAATGCGCTTAAGATCATATAAGTCTGCGAAGCATTATCAATCCAGTGGAAAGTAATGCAAAGTGCAAGGATTGCCTTTAACAGACCTGCGCCTGTGATTGCCGGGATCACCGGCTGGAAAATACTTGCAATACCCTCCAGCAATTTGCTCAGCGGAGATCTCTTATCGTCCTTCTCTGTTTCCGGATCACTGATTGCTGCACTTGATTCAAAACCGCCAAGTGCAACCACTTCCTGATATACCTGCGGTACATCCGGTCCGATTACGATCTGATACTGACCGCCTGCATTCACTACTTTTAGTACGCCGCTTGTCTTGCTGAGTACTTCCGTATTTGCCTTCTCTGCATCCAGAAGCGCAAATCTTAATCTTGTTGCACAGTGTACAACGGATTTTACGTTTTCTTTTCCGCCAACATTTTCAAGGATGGTGGCTGCCAATGATTTGTAATTCATCTCTTTTCTCTCCTTTGCTTATTTATTTTTTTATTTAATCCAGGTTCTCTCCGTTTGTACGGATCACCTTTTGATACCAGTAAAAACTGTCTTTCCTCAGACGCTTATAATCTCCGCTTCCGTCATTTTGTTTGTTTACATAGATCATGCCGTAGCGTTTTTTCATTTCTCCGGAGGATGCCGATACCAGGTCAATGCATCCCCAGCTTGTATATCCCATCAGTTCCACGCCATCCTCATTGACTGCATCACGCATGGCTCTGATATGCTCACGCATATAATCGATTCTGTAGGTATCCCTGATGGAGCCGTCCTCTAAAACTTCATCATTTGCACCAAGTCCGTTCTCTACAATGAAAAGCGGTTTTTGATATCTGTCATAAAGGGTGTTCAGTGTGATGCGAAGCCCGAGCGGATCAATCTGCCATCCCCATTCACTTGCTTTCAGGTACGGGTTTACAACTGCGTGAATCGCTGCATTTCCGCCACGTGAATGGTTCTTAATTACTTCCGGATCTGCTGACATGCATCTGCTGCAATAATAGCTGAAACTGATAAAATCAACCGTTCCTTCCAGCATATCCTGCTCATCCGCCGGTTCAGTTTTTATCGTAATTCCGGCTCTCTCCATTCTCTTCTTTGCCCAGACCGGATAGGCACCTCTTACCTGTGCATCAATGAAAAAGTAGTTGTCCCTGTCACATTCCATTGCTTTGTATACATCATTCGGTTCGCAGGTATACGGATAATACTGACCTGCGGCTAACATACAGCCCATCATGGCATGTGGCATCAGCTTTCTTGCCAGTTTTACTGCCTTTGCACTTGCTACAAGCTCGTGATGTGCCGCCTGGTATTTCACCAGTTCTTTATCCTCATCTTCCTCGAAGTAGATTCCTGCCCCCATAAACGGCATATGAAGAAGCATGTTGATCTCATTAAAGGTGATCCAGTATTTTACCTTGCTTCCAAAGTTTCGGAACAATATTTCACAATACTTCACATAGGCATCCACCATTCTTCTGTCTTTCCAGCCACCGTATCTTTTGATCAGTGCGACCGGTGCATCAAAGTGGCAGATTGTGACAAGCGGCTCAATACCGTATTTCAGACACTCATCAAACAGGCTGTTGTAAAAATCAATTCCTTTCTGATTCGGAATCTCATCATCTCCGTTTGGCAGGATCCTCGTCCAGGAAATGGATAAGCGGTAGCATTTGAATCCCATCTCCGCAAATAATGCAATATCTTCTTTATAGTGATGATACATATCGATTCCGTCATGCGCCGGATACTGATGCTTCTCATCACAGTCAAGCATCTTCATAAGCCCCCTGGCAACCGGCATACGATCCGGTCCAAACGGAATCACATCCACGCTTGAAAGTCCTCTTCCGTCCACATTATAAGCACCTTCACACTGGTTGGCTGCTGTCGCGCCTCCCCATAAAAAACCTTCCGTCATCTTCATTTTTGATAACCTCCCTGTTTTGCAAATAAAAAGACCCGAACAAAAAGACACAGCATCTGCCATGTTTTTTCATCCGGGTCATGCCAACTGAATGTAACAATCCCTTATTGAAAGGTATTCGATTGTATATCTATTGTCTTTCTTTTGCTTTTATTGTCTGTCACGCTGATAAAGTCTGGTCAGATGAATCATCAGATAGCACATTTCCTCATCCGGAATCTCTTTGCCTGTCTTTTCAAGCATGTACTTACGGATCTTTTTTGCAACCTCATACGATTCCGGGTACTTTCTTTTGCTCATCTCATAAATGTCATCCGATGCATTCGGATAAAATGCATCCTCGTAGGTACGTCTGATCATATATTTCAGATGGACAACAAATCTTTCGTATATAATACTGTTTTCATCATAAACAAGCCTGAATGATATTCTTACGATGTTTAATATGTCACTGATCATGCGGGGCATATTCATGGTATCGGTCATCGTCAGATCGGATTCGGCATTGATCAGATGCAGGGCAATAAATGCTGCCTCATCCTCAGCAAGTCTGATATGCTCCTGCCGGTTAATCAATTCTACTGCGCTGAGTCCCACCAGGTACTCCGGATTGTAGAACCGCCTGATCTCCAGCAGCATCGCATTCGGAATAAGGATGTTCTGCCTGTACCTCTCAATCGCAAAATGAATATGATCCGTGAGCGTGATATAAATATTGCGGTTCAGCTTCTTTCCCAGCTTCTCAGATGCACTTTTTATGATCTCATCGGCATATTTGACATATTCATACGGAATCTCTTCCACCAGCTTATGAAAATGTGTTTTGCTGTCATCCGAAACATCATTCGGGAGTCTGAAAATCTTCTCCACCCTGTCTGCATCTATTTCGTCACCGGCTTTTTTCTGAAAACCGATTCCACTTCCGAGAACCATGATCTCACGGTCTTTTTCATCCAGTGAACTGACTACATTATTATTCAGAACTTTTAAAACTTTCATCACTGTCTATCCTTTAATCCAGCGCCAATGACAGTTGTATAAGCAATTCTCATTTCTTTAGCTTACATAAACAGTTTAAGTGAAATAATGACTTACGTCAATTGTTACAAATACCCATAATTTTTCCGTTTGTTTTATTCATAATCAACAACTTGTTTAAACAAGTTGAACATCTTGTTTTTCTATGCTAGAATATTGAAAACACAGTGAAAAGAGGCGTTTCGATGTCCGGTTCAAAATATGAAGTAATCTATGCAGATATCAAATCCAAGATTCTGGACCATACCTATGATAATGGTATGTATCTGCCATCTGAAAATGAATTTACAACCATGTATGGCTGTTCAAGAAACACCGTCAGACGGGCAATCTCGCATCTGACTGAAGAAGGTTTTGTCCAGTCGCACCATGGAAAAGGTGTCCGGGTCATCTATCAGGTATCTGAAAAACATGACCTGACCAGATACGGTGTTAACGGTTTCAAGCAGACCGCAGAGCGCAACGGTTATAAAGTGAAGACATCCGTTATCACGCTGACTACTCTTGTCGCGGATGCACGGATGTCCCAAAAAACGCATTTCAAAGAAGGCACCGAATTATATTTTATAAAAAGGATCCGTTCGGTTGACGGTGTCCCAAAAATGGTGGACACCAATCTTCTCCGAAAAGATCTCGTCCCCGGTATCACAACACAGATTGCAGAGGGATCTCTCTTTTCTTATATTGAGAATACTCTGGGCATGGAGATCCGGACTATTAAACGCAGTATCACTGTTGAACATATTACGGAATTCGACGAAAAATATCTGAAACTGGACGGTTTTAACTGCCTGGCAGTCATCACTTCCAGATCTTATAACAAAAACGGAGAAATGTTTGAATATACAGAATCCCGCAATCGTCCCGATATTTTCATGTTCAACTCCGTCTCCATCACCAGGCACCGCGGTGATGACTGTATTCATTAACCTCTGTAACAAGTCGGTTGTACCGATTCAGTTTTGTATGATCTCAATATCTGTAATCATCAATCCGCCTAAAATGATGCGCTTTCCGTTTGGCACTCCGGTCACCCTGAAACGGTATTGCGTTGGTTCCGGATCATACCAATAGCAAGTGCCTTCCAGTACAATCTCATCCTCATTCTGCGATATAATCTCAACCTTTCCGCCTGTAATCTGCACCGTCCTTGTATCAAACGTACTCTGCAATTCTCCGTCTGCGATTGCAACCGATCCTGCATCATTCTGATAAGAAAATGAATAATTATCCGGAATCTCTATTCCGAGACCATAGCGGAAGAATTCTCTTACCTGCTCAGGTGTTACTGCATAAGTATACCAGCTATATGGAAGATCTGCTGCATCGGCCCCCGGCCCGCCATTCCATGTGTAATTGACCATATCGATATAATCTTTTACGAAAAATAAACATTCGTCCGGTGACATTTCAAAGATTCCGAAGCCCTCTCCACGATTGACCGCCGAATAATTACACTGATAAGCCGCCGCCACGAACGCGGATATCTGTCTCTCCGATTCCTCTGTTAACACAAATGTATTCCTGTCTTCCGGCTCCGCCGTGATTTCTGCCGGCACATTCTCTTCTGTCCGCTCATCCGCAGTTTCCTCTGCTGCAATCTGCACCGGTGCTTCTTTTTTGTGATTGACATGATTCACAAATCCTGCGGTTCCGGCTCCGGCAACGGCAACCGTCCCTACGATCAACGCCACCTTGGCAGTCATGCTGAGGGATGCAAGCTTTGCTCCCAGCCCTGCCGCTTTTGCCGTCCCCTGCGCTACCGTAACTGCACCTCCGGCATTGGTCATTCCTGCGGCTCCGGCGGTTGATAGAACCGTCGCCCTGAGTCCTACCATGGCACAGGCTCCATTATATAAGTTCTGTGCTGCCTGCACAGTAAGTGTTGTCTTTTCAGCCATCATACGAATCGCATACCAAAGCACCGGTAAACCAAATACAAGGAGTCTGTAGCCCTCTTTTTTCTCCTTTTCTTCCACCCTGTCTTTGATATATTTTCTTGCATAATTCAGCCGGCTCTTGATCGTATTGACCGAGCATTCCATCATATCCGCAATCTGTTCCACCTTCATGCCGTCAAAATAATATGCAACAACTGCCGCTCTCTGCAGTTCCGGCAATTCTTCAATAATTCCTTTTATAATATCTGCAGTTGCCTTCTGATCGGCAGTCAGCTCCGGTATGGAAGAAATGTCATTGCTTTCGATGGTGTCAAACATGCCCTCCGCATCTTCGGTCAGCAAAACTTCCCTCTGTTTTCTGTAAATCTTCATACCCTGATTATAAGTGATTCCATCCAGCCATGAATATAATGCTTCTGTTGCCTGCAAAGTGTGAATATTTTTAAATGCCTCAACAAAAACGATCTGAGTCAGATCCTGTGCATCTTCCTCCTTTTGCATGATCTGTCTGGCTCTGAAATACACCCGGTTATAGGTCTTAGCATATACCGCGTTAAAACCCTTTTCTTCGCCGTTCTTCATTTGCTGTACTGCGGTTATCAAACCAGCTTCCATAACTGCTCTCCTTCCCTGGGGACGGGGCTTCTGTCACAAACAGCGCCCATTGGATTGTTTATCCGCGTCAAAATGACGTTTTTAGTGTATTTCATATACTGTCCTCCCTTTCTGTTTTATTTATATACAAGTACCGTCTGCTTTCCATTTGGTTTTATATTATCAATATATTTTCAAAAAACGTGATAAAACTCCCGTCTCTAATGTTGTCTCTGCTGCACCAATGGGCGCTGCTTGTGACAGAAGCCCCGTCCCCAGTACACAAAAAGAAGCGGTGACCTCCCATATCCATGCGGTTTCCGCCGCAGTCCACGGTACGCGAGATGCCACCTGCCATATGACTTTCTTCCAATATGATTACTTCGTAATCCCCCGATTGCTTTAACAGCTCGCAGCCGGCCGTCAGTCCCGCCGGCCCTGCTCCGATAATCATTACCCTTTTCACGCAGTGTGTATCCCCCTTCAGTCTTCCCTCTTTACTGCCACTACCACGAATCTGCCGTCATCCGTATGATAACTGCAGGTCGAAAGCAACAGGACCGTATCCCCATATTCCATCGATACGCCCGTATCATACAGGCGTGATCTTGAGACGCCGTCAAGGAATTCTTCAAATACCTGCTCGTCACTCAGATCCTTATACGCATAATACCGGAAGCCCTCTTCGTCCGCGCTGTAGACCTTGCTGTAAAAGGCAGCCACAACCTCATAGGTTCCCTGCTCATACAAGGTATCAAAATAGATCAGCGGATGTGCTTCCCAGTACTCTTTTTCCGCATAATAGGGAAGCGTCCCAAACATGGTCTTATTCTGCATATGATGTCCGTAAATGATATACATATGCCCTTCCTCTGTGCATGCCGTATCCAAAAAAGGGGTTCCTCCATTGGCATCCACACCGCTGAAAGCCCGCTTCAGATAATATTCCATATCATCCGGCGTGCACATAACCGGGTAATTGATCCCTGTATCCTCGATCTTGATCCATCCGAAAAGATCGTGATTCTGTTCGTACAATACCTCATAGGGCTTTAACATCCCTGTCTCCGGATCGACATCCATGACAGGTCTTTCGCCATTTGATGCACTGTCCGTATTCCCTGCACCGGCATTATCTACGTCGGCATTTCCGTTTTCGGAAACATTGCCCTGTGTATCCGCATCACTCTGTATCTGCGCTTCCACCTGTGCGGCAAGATCATCAAATTCCTTTTTTTCCCGATGCTGCTGTACCAGTGTAACCAGTATCTTTCCTGCTGAAAACAGAAAAATACAGGCAACGATCACCATCAGGATATTTATCTGCTTTTTACTCATTCTAAATCCCCGTTTGTTCCCCTGAACTTTTCTATTTATTATAGTGATCGTACCTGTATTTTGTCAATTTGACATTCTTATTTCATGGAGCCTGCCGCAGACACATCGCGTTTTATTTCACGAAGCACAGCGTTTCTGTTACCACCTTTACTGTCGTTCTTCCCGTGAAACAGTGACTTTGGCAAGAAACTGCCTGTAAAAAACAAATCCAACCATACTGGTGCACACCTCCGTCACGGGGAATGTCAGCCAGAACCGGTTCAGTCCGAATCTTGAGAACAGATAGCCTAACGGAACAAACAGAATCATCGTCCGGATCACAGTCAGCAGCGAGCTTTTCAAGCTGAGTCCGACTGCCTGAAAGAACACCGGGAAGATCAGGGATGTTACCATGGGCAAAAAGCTGATCCCGACATAACGAAAACCGATCCGTCCGATCTCGATCACCTGTGCATCGGAGGTAAATACCCGTAACATCTGCGCCGGAATCGTCAGAAAACACACTGTTCCAAGTGCCATCAACGCCATGCCAAGTCCCACCGAGGATCCCAGTGTTTTCCGGCAGCGTCCGATATTTCCGGCGGCATAATTAAAGCTGATCACCGGAACGATACAAGTCTGCATTGCTCCCAACGGGATGAAGAAAAAAGTCTGCCACTTATAATACAGACCCAGTGTCGTTACTGCCTGATCGGAAAAGGTTGCAAGGATCAGATTCAGTCCCAGTATATAAAAGGTATATGCCGACTGCATTAAAATATTAGGGATGCCCATTCGGAATATTTTCACAATATGATCATGATAAACCCTTCTTGACGGCGACCTTCTGTAGCCTTTCTTCCATACAATGGCTGCTGCCACGATCTGTCCCATTACCGTTGCCACGGCAGCACCTGCAATTCCCATCTCCGGGCACCCAAACATCCCGAAGATCAGAAGCGGATCCAAAATGATGTTGGTCACTGCACCTGCAATCTGCGCAATCATCGGTGTAGTCATGTCCCCATTTGCCTGAAGCACCTTCGTCCATATGCTCTCCAGAAAAAGTCCAAAGCTGAAAACACACACGATTCTTCCGTATGTGATCACCTCTGCGATCACTTCCTCAGAATCCGTTGACATTCTCGCATATGCCGGCATGATCAGATAACAGATCAGTGCAAACAAAAACCACATTGCAATGGCAAGCGGCGTCCCAACACCTGCATATTCATCCGCCTCTTTCCGGTTTCCGACACCCAGTCTTGCTGCCATAATCGTATTGATCCCGACACCGGTTCCGACCGCCAGTGCGATCATCAGCAGTTGAAGCGGATATATGATCGACAGTGCCGTAAGTCCGCGGCCGGAATAGCGTCCCACAAACAGACTGTCCACAATATTGTAAAGCGCCTGGATCAGCTGCGCCAGCATCACGGGTGGTGCCAGTTTTAGCAGGATCCTGCTTATCTTCTCTTTTCCGAAAAACTCCGTTGTATCCACGGCTTTTATTCTCCTTCGTATTGCTCCGGCGCGCGGGCTGACTACTGGTTTTGTGTGCAGTTTGCGGCATCGATCGCCAGCACCAGCATCAGCGCCATAATCTCATCCTTGGGATTGGCAATATCGATCGTATAGGTATCGCCCCAGTGAAAGAGTTCCTTCGATATATGAACCACACTGCTGCAGCCCTCATAGACATCATAATCCCATGCAAGAAAGTCCCCTTCACAGCGCCAGCCTTTATAATCAATATCATATTTTGGTTTAAAGAGCGTAAACCTTTTCTCTATCGATCCGTAGGTTTGCCCACCGATCTCAATCTCAAACCGCGGAAAGCAGAGCGTGAAGTTCTGTTTGATCATGCCGATCTCATTTCCCTGCATATCCTGAACATGGATCCGGTGAAGCAGGGAAAACAGTTCGTTTTTCACAAAATACTTCGGATTCTTATTTTCATCATACACATCATAAGTATCCGTCCAGGAAAACACCCGCTGTTTGATCAATAGTCTCATGCTTTCTCTCCTATGTTTTCTGCCTCCGGCCAGACACTTCCAATATCCAGTCTGTTCTCGGTCAGCCACTCATCCGTGACAGAAACGATCTTTTCTTCTCCTGCCTCATTTTTCAGTGTCACGGAAACACTCTGTTTCTTATCCGTTGTCTGTTCCTCACAGCCATAATCTCCGTCAAAAATGTGTGTGATCGTCCATGTTTCACTCTTTTTGTCACTCTTTTTCGCATACTTCATCGTCAGAAGCAGCCCGCCGAATACCCATATATTCGCATAATGCACCCACGCGCAGTCGATCGCATTGACGATGGGATAATTGCCAAACAGTCCCACACATTTGGGCAGGAGCAGTCCTACCGGCAGGCTGAATATCGCACACCACTTGGGATAGGGTGTCTTGTTTTTCATAAACGCCTGAATATGTGCCACCTCAAGCACGATCACAAACAACCAGAACAGAATAAATGCCGGCAGCACGAAGCTGCTTGCGTAGCCCTTCATGATCTTCTCTATGCCATGGACCTGTGCCTGCGTCAGATAACGGTACATATACATGCCGGCGCAGATCTCCACATGAAATCCGCAGGGTCCGAACAACAGATATCCGATTATGCCGCTTCGGTATTGATGGGCATATTTCGGTGACCGTTTTGCCATCAGACGATAGATTCCAAAATATGACATTCCCTGCAGCGCCATGCAGAGCATGCCGACAAGTGCGATCCAGAAAAGTGCTCTGTCAGACGTTGTCGTATATGCGGAAAACATCCGCGCAATTCCTGTCAGGCTATCATCCTGTGTTCCCCAGCCAAGCTTCATATCTCCCACCGCTGCGATCACAGATGCCACCAAGCCGATCGTCAGTAATTTTCTGATTCTCTGCCAGTCAAGCTGCGCCTCTATCCCGATGGGATTAAATTCATTCGCTTTCATTCATTTGTGCCCCTAGTTTTTTTATATAATAATATCTGTACTGCGTTATTCTGCTGTCAGATCAATGGTACCCTTTGCCTTTTGGGCTGATATCTTGACTGTATATTCACCGCTTTCTGTGATCGGAAGTAAAAAATCCGCCTGATCGATCTCATTTCCCTGATAGATCAGTTCCCCGTTTTCTTTCGCGATGGCGATGTCAACCTTACCTTTTTCTATCTCCCAATACGCATGCAGTTCTTCACCGGCATGCAGTGTCATCACGGCACTGTCGTCCTGATTCATATAGGTGAAGCTGAGATAATACCGGTCCGGGTTGCGGACACGGTCACCGTTAAATACGTTTTTTCCCGCTGCACTGTAATTTATGACCAGTATGATTGCGATCACAATCAGCACAGCGGCTCCGATCCCGCAACATAATATCTTTGTTCCCTTTTTCACACACTTTTCTCCCCAATTCTGCTATTTTCTATCTGCTACCTCTGATAGCCGCAGCCTTCTCTGCCCGGCACATCATCACCGGTCACATAGCGGGCGTTGAACGCCATATTGATCTCCCGCAGTTCCTTTTTACCGTCTATGTAATCCTGATACATCTCTGCCAGTCCAGCCATGCAGCCGTCGCAGTTTGCCTCGATATTTCCAAGCGATTCCGCCACGATTTTCATACGCTCTTCTCTGGTTGTCTCACTGATCAAATAACCCATGATCTGTTACTCCTTTTCTGTTATTCAGTTCTGTTATGTTATTCTGTTCTATACTGCTATTTCCTGATGCCCAGTACTTTCCGAATCTGCTCCTGTGTCACATCCGGATGCAGCTTTCTCATGTGCGCTACGATCATTTCCCAGGAATCCTCCGGTTTCTCCGGGTACTGCGATGTGACATACTCCCGTCCCCACAGATGTTCGGGCGTGGCATAGATCGCAACATCCCAGCCGTATTCCCTGCCCTGTTTGTTCTTACGCTTCTTAAAATCCGAATTGCACAGATACGTCATCATCATCAGATTCGTGATTGCTCCGTCAAAGCCCTTTTCCCCGTCTTTTCCAAAGCCTGCAAGTAACTTCAGTTCATTGGAGTACCATTCGCGGTCCGCCTGTTCCTCCATAAAATGATCCATGATCTTTTTCAGTTTTCTTGCCGCTTTTCCATCATCATACAACGCATCAAAATCATAACCGTCCCTGCGGTAATTGGCAAAATACGGAAACCACTTCTTAGAAATAAACCCTGCTTTTCTATCAAAAAACTTGCCGTATGCGATCTCTCCACGGCGTGCAATAACCGTTCTCCACATCCACGGATCCTTCTCCACGTCATCACACCACCAGTGCTCTGCTATGGTGCGCTCCTCCAGCGAAAAGCCGGAGATCTCGTTTTTAAATAACGGAAGAAAGCCTACCTCATTGATGTAAGCGATTGCTTCGTCCACTGTATGTATACATTCCGGATCATCGCTGTCCATGCCGTAAATGATCCATTCACCTGCTTCATTTCCCATAAGGTACCTCTGTGATTGTGCTGTCATAACCGGTTCATCGGTTTACTACTCAAATATATTACTTGCGGGGGAGGGGTGTCAACAGACGTGGGGAAATAACCGGGGACTGATACAGCGTTCCTGACTGAATTTCTCATTCTGTATGTGGCAGACATTCTGTAAAAGTTCTCCTCTACTTATCACCACAAATCCGCTATACTACAAACAGAAAGGCGGTGGAAGGATGGACGAAATGAACAATCAGGAAACAATAAAAATCTGCGTTGAAGAATTTTCACGTCTGCAAGAATGGATGGAAATGACGGAGAAAGGAACCCCACTGTACAAATCTATGAAGGTACGCTATAGGGATCTGAAAGTAATTCTATCTGCCCTTGGTGTAAACGTGACAGAACTTGACACGATCAAAGAATAATACGCAGCAAAAAGAGCAGAAGTTCCTATAGTACATATTCAAACATCTTAAATTCCCTGTTTCCGACCACCTCATAGAAGATGTTCCGAGTACAGACATATTGAAATCCCAGCTTTTTATAGAATTTCTCTGCCGCAATGTTATGACCTATCACATCCAGATGGATCGCCTTTATGCCCTTTGCTCCGGCAAGGTCAAGGATGCTTTTCACAAGCACTTTGCCAAGTCCCTGTCCACGGTGCTCATAAGCCACTGCAAGTGCATGGAGAATCCATACTGTTTTCCCATCCTCAACAATCTGCCAGGGAACCTTCTTATATTCCTCATTAGAATACGGATTGCAGATCGCACAGGCTCTGATCTGCCCATCTTCCTTCAGCACATACAGATATCCCTGTTCAATATTTTCCCTGAGCATTTCTGCGGATGGATGTTTGCCCTTTTTCCACCCCGGAAATGAGGGTTCCTTTTCACTCATGTCGATCAGGTGCCAATACAGTTCTTCAATCTCTGCAAAATCTTTTTTCTCTGCAATCGTAACATTCATCCTCTGTTCATCCCTTTTTGAAATAGATATCCGGCAAAAAAGCTCTTTTCCTCAGCTCACTTCGCCCAAAACACTTTTTTATCATACCATATCCTTTTTTTTTCTCTATTGTTTTGCAGCATTCTTCGCATATGACGTTTTGTAACATCCCGTGGGTAGGTATATGGATCAGCCCATTTTCTTCCATCTGCCTCTTTACACGACTTCTCAAATACCTTACCATAGAGTTCAAAACAGGAGGATAAAACAATGTATGATATGAAACCCGAATACTATATCGGAATTGATCTGATCGACAGGGAACATGCGCAGTTATTCGCATATGCCGATGAAGCCTACGAACTGCTACATGATGAATTTACACCTGATAAATACGATAAAATTGATTCCATTCTTGGAAAGCTTCGCGAATATACGGCAAAACATTTCGCAGATGAGGAACATTACATGGAGACCATCCATTATAAGAAGCTTTTTACCCAAAAGATCCAGCATCAGGAATTTATCGACAAGCTGGACGAATTTATTGAAAAACACAATGCAGAAGCAGAAAATCAGGATGAACAGATCACGGAGATTCTGGAATATCTGACGGACTGGCTGGTCAACCATATTTTATATGTTGACGGACAGATCCCGGCAGAAGCATAATTTTAGAATGCCCCAAAAAATCATTCTTCCAAGAAGCAAAAAGAGCAGCTCAGGTCTGCTCTTTTTCCATACACGCTATCCATTTCCCTGTCTATAAAACTTTCTAAAAAACCAGCAGTCCAATATGATATACCACGCATGAAATCAGTAATGCTGCCAGAGTATAGAATACACCGATCTTTGCGGTCCACTTTACAGAGTGTGTTTCTCTTGCCGTTGCTGCAAGCGCACTGATGCAGGGCATGTTAAAGCTGATCGCAAAGATAAACGCAAGCCCCTCCGCCTTTGTGAAGTTAGCGGACAAAATCTCCGATATCCCGGCTGTGCAGCCTGCCACTTTACATCAGTGTCCGGCTGCTGCATGAACTGATGACCATGCCCTATGAGGACGAATCCGGCACTTATTTTACCAGATCGCAGATTGCCATCGTCAAAGAGGCAGAAGCACTGATCATGGACGACCTCACAAAGCGGATCACTGCCAAAGAAATGGCCAATCGCTTTGGAATCAGTGAAAGCAGCTTCAAATTCTATATCAAGGGAATCCTCGGAGACAGTTATCTTACTTATTTCAGGAAAAAAAGAATGGAAAAAGCAGCAGAATTGCTGGAATCAACACCGCTTAAGGTGATTGATATCGCGAATGCCGTCGGTTATGAAAATCAGGGGAAATTTGCCAAGGCATTCGCTGAGGTGTATGGCATCTCTCCCTTAGAGTTCCGGCGCTTATCAAAATAGGCAGGTCTAATCACTCATTTGCTACAGCATTTTATTCAGACAATCCATTTCAAGAAACAAAAAGAAAGCGAACACTGTATCAATCGATTACAGGATCCGCTTCCTTTTTGGTGTCCTATTCAATTTTCTCATTTCGCTTCACGATGTGCAAACTCACTGTAATATGCTTTTAAAAACTCAGAAATTGCTTTAATCATATGAGTGCGCCTCCTTTCGCAATGTTGAAAACTGTTTTGTTTTCCTTTGATGATTTCATGTTATCACCCTGTCCGCATTATGTAAAATACATATATTGATTGCATTATTATACCTTTTAGGTATAGTATATGGGTAGGTGAGTACTGAACCCTGCGTAACTGAACCCTGATATGGTCACGGAAAGGAGCATCCACGATGGAATTAAGGCATATTCACTATTTTCTGACACTCGCAGAAGAAGGGAGTTTTTCGAAGGCGGCGCAAAAGCTGCTCATTGCACAGCCGCCCCTAAGCAGACAGATCAAAGATCTGGAAGATGAACTGGGGGTGTCCCTGTTTACCAGAAGCTCAAAAGGTGTAATCCTGACGGCCGCCGGTGAAAAGTTCCGTCAATACGCATTGCAGATCGACTACCTGTCCAACCAGTCCATCGAAGTTGTAAAAGAAATGAACCATGGTCTGCAGGGCACGCTCTACCTTGCTTCCGTGGAAGGGCGCGCTCCGCACATGATCTCCGAATGGGTAGCCGACTTTCATAAGCTTTACCCACATGTCGAATTTAACCTCTGGAACGGTAATTCCGATGATGTGTTGCAAAGACTGCAGAATGGATTATGTGATCTGGCTGTCATCGTTGGTCCCTACAATCAGGAGCATCTGGTCGGAAAACTGCTCTTTGACGAACCCTGGATCGCGATGATCCCTATCACGCATCCGTTGGCAAAAGAGAAGGGTGACTCTGTCACCCCTGAAAAACTTGCTCCCTATGAATTGATCATTCCTTCCAGACACTCCAGATTACAGGAGATCACAGACTGGTTTGCACTGAAAAATGTAAAACCCAGAATCATCTGCCGCATGGCACACGTACTCAACGCCTATGAGCTTACCGAACAGAATGTCGGGATCGCAATCTATCCTGCTGCCGCCGCAATCTACGCGGACAAATCAAAGGTGATCACAAAAAAACTGGTGGATCCTGCAGTCACTGCCAGCTATTACATAACAAGACTCACCGGCAAAAACATGTCTCTGGTAGCCGAGGAATTCTGGAAGTATGTTGTGAAATAACATGACTGATTCCTATCACACATCCGTTTCCGAATCCGTTTAATTCCGATAATACAGGGAAGTTCCGTCATAAACCATGGAATCGTCTTTATTCAGCCAGATGCCAAAGCAGAATATTTTACCGCTGTATTCTCCGAATTCGTCCTGATCAATCGTAAGAATACTTGAATCCTCGTTATTCCAGCCCGGTCTTATCATGTAAACGTCATCCACATCGCCCATGTAGTAATTCCGCGGTGAATCCTGCACCAGTTCACTGCCCTCGGTATATGGTTCGCTTCCTTCCCAGAGCAGACGTATTGTGCCCATGGGCGCATCGATCCCGGAAAAATCTCCCATCTCTAACCAGACATAATAATACCGCCCCTGCTGCGAGCCGCTGTAAAGACCGCCGCAGCCGTCCGCTGTTATTTCATCTGTACTACCGGCAGGCGTATCCTGGGTCTCCTCTTTTGCAGGCTCCACAGCCGGAGGAAGATCTGTTACTTCACCATGGATTCCCTCTCCTACCCAGATTGCCGGGCGGACAGCAAGTGCCTGTTTATCTTCATGATAAACAAACTCTGAGAGAGCCTTACCGTAATCATTGATCAGTGCTGCACAACACTGATCCTCACCGGGGCTTCTTAACCACCACCAGCATTTTCCTCCGGCAGAATAAGTCTCCTGTGAATTGGCATATGCAGTAGCTGTGCAGATGCAGTCAGAACTGCCATCCGCAGATAAGCCAAGATATTCCTGTACCTCATAAAGGCTTAGCAAAAACACATTGTCCTGCGTATCATTCCCGCCGGTACTTGAAGATACTTCTCTTTCGATTTCCTCCCAAAAAGAGGTTCCGTCCGGGTTCTCATTTGTAACCTGCACGATCTGGTCTTTTTCTGTATCATCAAATGCTGCATTATAAAAATCCGTATTCAGCCATCTTCTGAGATTACAATTCTCCCAAGTGGTATCGGTGCTTTCCGCATTATACCACATCCCATCCAGACCATAATTTGAAAGAAGGAGCGTTCTCCCATCCTGATGATCCAGCACCGTCCATTCAATGGGCTCCGGACCGTTATCGGGATCATTGTCCTGCTCATAGTTGCCAAAGATAACCGTTTCTCCGATCGCACTATCGGAAATCGCGTCTATACCGGAAACCACCGTTGCCGCATCAGAAGCAGTGTCTTCGGTTCTTTCTGTCCCTGACGCATCCCCGTTCTCGGGTACCGCCTCAGGTGTAATCTCAGACGCGGCTTCGGATGTTCCTACAGACGCAGCCTCGTCTTTGCCGGCCTGCCCACACCCGGCAAGCATGGAACATATCATCCCCATAGCAATCACTGATGATAAAAATTTGGAAGTTTTCATTCCTCTGTATCCCCTCAATCTGAATATTCTTGTATTTTTGTCTATTTCATTCTATTGCTTTTTGTATTGTCTTTACACAGGCTGTCCTGATTTCATCCCATACATCGTATTAAGCAGATACAAACCCGTTTCCGTTTCAAAGACCTTATCTCTGAAATGAATGATCGCATCCTCCGGCAGCTCATCCTCCATCGCATTCACAAGGAAATCTGCCTCTAACAGGATTCTGTAATCCTGCCCGTCCACCCGGTCATAGGTGTGATGATGTGCGATCAGGAAACAGACTCTGTCGATCTCATCTGCGGTTACTTCCGGAAATTCTGACAGCATCTCCTTTGCATAATGAGGTCCTTCCTGCTCCTGAAGCTTTCCATCGCAACGACCGTACTTTTTTTCTGCCGGGCGGATTCCGATGTCGTGCATGATGGACGCCATATCCAAAATGTGAAGCTTCTCCTCATCCAGCCCCTCTTTTGCACCGATCAGGTGTGCAAATTCATAGACCTTAATAAAATGCTGGATCCTCTTAGGATCTCCGGCATTAAACTCTGTCATTTTCAAAATCAATTCATCCGTAATCATATCTGCCTCATTTTTTAACTTCATTCTTTTTATTAATGAACCACATAATTTCGACCTGCCGTTATAAACGCATTATATCGCATAATTCCGGCTTTTCCCAGCCGTATTTCACACATTATAATGTTATTCAGACACTTCCCGTAGGAGAATCCTGTTTTCAAATGCGCCTCGCTTCTTAACCTTCTTCTGTCTTACTTTCTCCAATTCATCAACTGAATATCCTCTGGCAACTGCGGCTGCATAAATAACTTCCATTAAGTCCGCCAGTTCCTCAATAGTCTGATCTTTCCCTAACGAATACCCTCGTAATATACAAATAGCCTGTAATACTTCAAGTACATCTGCTATCGCTTACTAATACGCTGTCTTAACCTTGTACTTATGTTTTATTGGTTTCATAGTCCAATCATCAAATCCAACCAAACCATCATTCTGCAATCTTCCTAACACAATGCCGGGATCTCTATTAATTGCATCAGAAAAACAAATAATGTCATTTAATGTAAATCTTCTATTAGAGACAAACTCATCATATTTGTCTCTTGGAATCAAGCTGTCCTCAGCAAATAAATCGGCTGCATGTTCCTGTTCACCGGATTCCTTTTCAAATGATATTCCATAATCGCCATTGATAATGTGCCCGATTTCATGGAAAAGTGTAAACCAGAAGGAATCAGAATAAAATCTTCTATCATTAACCATCAGCATGATATTATCACCAATTTTCTTAGTAGCTCCGTTAATCTTAGATCCAGCAATATTAGGTAAAATTACAAAGATAACGCCTGCCTCTTCAAATGCTTTTCGAATCAATGGATAAAATTCGCTATGATTCTTCGTTAATGTCAACGCATACTGAACTGCCTCTTCAAATTTCTTCTTATTAAACTTTGGAGCATCAACCTTCAACGCTTTATTTGTGGCAATCTGAACCATTATATTAGCCTTAACTGTACCAGCCTCTTCTAACGCCTCTGTTGAACTTCTAAAGCTTACCGCCATATCTCTTTTGGTAAGTACAGTTAATGTCGCTACATTCAAAAACTCTCTAAGCGCCTTTATCTGCTCATCTTTTTTTCTAGGGAAATCAGGCAAGCCATAATTTTCTCTAAAATATTTGTAATCAAAAAATTCAAATACTTTTCTCTCCTCTATTAATTCTTCTTGTGATTTAAATTCAGCAATCAGTGCGTCATAAGCATTCTGAAGATTGAGCCAATAATTTACGCTGGTACCAATCATCCTAGAAAGTTTCATTGCAATATCAATAGACAAGCTCTGTTCACCACGAATTAATAAACTTAAATTCTTAGGTGTTGTATCTAGTCTCTTAGCAAAATCTTCTTGCGTTAATCCGCTTTCTTCCACAATCTCTTTAATATAATATCCTGGGTGAAATGCAACCGTATCATTATATTCAATGTAATTACTCATAATGTTTGCTCACCTCCGTTATCTCAACAATTCTCACATTCTGCGATATCTCATCGATATTACATGGAACATATGGCTTCTTATTCTCATCAAGTGGCTCTAATAGTAGACGCCACTGTTCTCGCCTTGATTTCACATCAATAGCAAAATAGCCTTCCAATTCCCTTCCGCCTTTGTTTTCAAGTTTATGAAAGTGAAAGGTTGGTTGAACTATAATATCTTTAATAGTATCTGCCTGCTTCAAAGCATTTATCCTTGCTAAAAGACTGTTTGCCAGTACATTATTTCCGCCAAATAACTTCTTCGCTGCTTTTAGGCTGGTACATTGCTCCTCAGTTTTGGCATCTGTATAAACTAATTCCAAAGTCTTCCCCCTTTTGCTAAATTACCTATCAGGTAATTTAATTATACTGCCTTGGTATAATTTTGTCAAGAACACACGTTTACCAATCACCCAGCAAACTGCGGCATATCTTCTCTACCTTTCTTTCTGCTTTACGCTTTCCTTATGAATTTACGCGCCACACCGAGAGCAACCCGGCTGGTGCACGGATTGCTCCCCAATGGAAAAGGCGACCTTGCCGTTATGAGCATTGAAGCCTACGAAGAATTAACCAGTCGCTTTGAATTATATAGCCAGATTAAAGAGGGTATGGATGATATTGCTTCTGGCAACACCCGACCATTCTCTGAAGCAATGGCTGATATTCGGAGCAAACATCGCGGATGAGTTATAGCATTCACATCACAGCCACCGCTGAACGAGATATCCTGAGTGCCGCTGACTACATCAAATTTACACTGAAGAACCCCACCGCTGCCGAACATCTGCTTGATGCAGCTACAAAACAAGTCAACTCACTCTCGGATGTGCCCGGAAAGTATCGTCTCGTAGATTACCCCGTTCTGGCGGGTTGGGAAATTCGTTTTATTATAGTCAATAATTACCTTGCCTTTTACACTATTGACAAAGAAAAACAAACGGTAATTGCTGTACGATTTCTATATCAGAAAAGTAACCGGAACTCCATTCTTCGTCAGGGTTTTCCCCTTATTTAGGGAATCTGTCGCACAGATTCCTTTTTTAATGTGCAGCTTTATATACTAATGCCCCTGCCACAGCCACCACTGCTGCAATCATTCCAATCAGAATACCTTTTATCTTTTTCTTCATAGCATTTAATTTGTAGTACTTCTATCCTTTCCGGAATAATCAACGCCCCAACCGAAAACATAAGCTACTTGGGCAGAAACTTTATTAATACAAATATATGAATCTTTTTTTCACATACTATACATATATCACACTTTAGAACACATTTATTTCGTTTTTGTCTTGCGCGCAGAACAATAATTAGATATAATTGTTTCACAGATTGGAGGTGTAACTATGAATAGAGATACCTTAAAGCAAATTATGGTTGATCAAAAGGATATCTACCTGAATAATCCACTGATTACCAGACAATATTCTTTGGAAGAAAATGTAAACTATTGTTTTGTCGGCATTAGAAGAACCGGCAAATCTTATATGATGTATCAACAGATACAAACTTTACTTGACAAAAAAATCCCTTTATCCCGGATTGTCTATGTAAATTTTGAGGATGAACGTCTCTTGGAAATGACATCCGAGGATCTGAATACCGTTTTGGAAATAGGACTTGAGCTGGCAGGAACCGGTATTAAGCCCTACTTCTTTCTTGATGAAATTCAAAACATTGACGGATGGGAAAAATTCGTACGCAGAATTGCAGATATGAAATATAGAGTAAACATTACTGGCAGCAACAGCAAAATGCTCAGTAATGAGATTGCTTCCACTCTGGGCGGACGTTTTGTCATAATGAACATATATCCATATTCCTTTGCTGAGTATCTGATTGCCAACGGCAAGGAAAAGAATTATCTGGATACCATCAGCACCAGTGATAAAGCCGAGGTGCTTTCACAGTATAATGACTATATTACTTTTGGTGCATTTCCTGAACTCGTGGAAATCAAAAACAAAAGGACCTTTTTAAGCAGCATATATCAAACCGTCTACCTTGGAGACATTATTACAAGGAATAAAATCACAAATGATTTTGCCATTAAGCTTTTATTGAAGAAAATAGCAGAATCTATTACCAAACCATTATCCTTTACCCGATTGGCTAATATTGCAAAAAATGCCGGCACATCGTTGGGCAAGCAGACAGTAATAAACTATGTTGGATATATGTGTGATTCCTATCTCATATTCTCTCTGGCAAATTATGCTGCAAAGCTTGTCAAAAAAGAAACATCTCCTAAATACTATTTTATGGATACAGGTCTTGTGGGGCTGATGCTCTTAGATTGTAAATCTGCCCAGTTAGAAAATCTTGTTGCAATAGAACTCATCAGACGCTACGGTCAGGAAAATGTATTCTATTTTGAAAACAATGTGGAAATTGATTTCTATATTCCTAACGAAAAGCTCGCTATTCAGGTAAGCTTGCAGGTCCTCGATGACATGGATACACGGGAACGTGAAACCAGAGCTTTTGTCAGGCTTCATAACTTTATTCCGGACTCAAAATGTCTTATCATCACCAATAGCGAAGAAGCAACTCTGGAATGCGATGGAATATTCATTTCAATTCTTCCCGCCTGGAAATGGCTTTTAAGCACTCCCTAAACACAAAACACCTTGGAGCTTACCCATATGGGCAGGCTCTTTTTCTGCAATTAGAGATGAAGCAAGAGAATTATCTGTTTCTTTGCAAATGCCGATTTTCTATAAATCTATCAGTTCCGGATTTAATAGGAAATCATACACATTCATCATTAAAATTCCTTCATCTGTATAACATGGCTTGGGAGTATCAGAGGTAATGACAATCTTTTTAAAGCTGTCCTTTATCTTGAGGAATGGTCTGATTTCCTGTGCCAGTTTTTCCTCTGTGCCAAGCTGGTATGCTGACTGAATATAGTACTTCTTAGAACCTTTATTACATATAAAGTCCACCTCTAAATGCTTCTTTACAGGCTTGCCGTCTTTTCCATCTCTTATTATTTGTTTTCTTTGTTCTGCTATCCATTTTGTTTCACCTCCAATTCCTCTAATACCATCTTGCGTGCTACCGGTAACAGATTAAGCTGCATAATCATTGCTCTATCCATTGCTT
>Ga0129310_1000578_pt1 | contig 42174 bp, 60 predicted proteins | sample Go1ome_2_FD_94433 | JGI IMG/M metagenome (GOLD analysis project Ga0129310, IMG submission 94433) | Western lowland gorrila individual fecal microbial communities from Wisconsin, USA - Go1022A metagenome | ecosystem: Host-associated > Mammals > Digestive system > Large intestine > Fecal | place... | reverse complement strand
AGAAAAAGCTTTCCCTTGTTTTGCCGGATAAGGGCAAAAACAAGGGAAAGCAGTCGAAATCGGAGCGTTGAAGCCGCGATTTTCGTTGAAATATCAGGGATTTTGGAGATTGGGATAGATAAAATTGAATTTGAACAGGGAGAGTGGAAGTATGAGAGTTTATATCAGTATGGACGCGGAAGGAATTTCCGGTATTTACAAGCTGGCGCAGGTCATGCCAGGGCATACGGAATATGACTATGCCCGCAAGCTTATGGCGAGCGATATCAATGCCGCCGTGGCAGGCGCATGCGATGCGGGAGCGGAAAACGTTTTTGTGTGCGACGCGCATAACGGCGGCGATAATCTGCATATTACCGATTTGGATGAACGCACCATCCTCTGCTCCGGCGCAGACAGGCCGTTTACAATGGCGGAGGGCTGCGACCTTGGCTACGACGCGGCGCTGCTCATAGGCTATCATACCCGCAAGGGCAGCAAGGGCGTTATCAGCCACAGCTATGCCTACGGTTCAATGGTTGAAATGCGCATCAACGGCAAAATCGCCTCCGAATATGAACTTATCGGCTATATGATCGGTTATTACGGTGTACCTGTGGTGTTCCTTTCCGGCGATGATATAGTCACGGCAGATGCTCGCCAAAACGTTCCCGGTATACATACCGTTGAAACCAAGCGCTGCATCAGCAACGGCGCCGCAGCCTGCCTGCATCCCAACGTTACCGGACGCAGAATCAGAGAAGAGGTTAAAAATGCGCTGCTTAATTTGAAGGCTGACGGCATCAAGCCCATGCATATTGACGGCGATATAACCATAGACGTGCGCTATACGGCGGAAGCGCAGGCATGGAAGGCAATGCAGGCACCAAATACCATTCGCATTGACGAAACCACGGTTCGCTATTTCGGTAAGGATTACAAGGAAGCTTTCACGGCGTTCTTGGCAGGCACAGCGCTGGCCGGCACTTTCCGGGACGATGCGGATCTTTACTGCTGAAAAGCATTAAGGAGGACGAGATGTTTCGCTATGTTTCCAAACGAGTGATCCAACTTGTCATTGTGTTTTTCATCGTGTCGATTCTGATCTTCGCGGTGGTACGCATGACTCCGCTGGATCCCATCGCCTCCATTTCCAAAGGAAAGGCCATGAGTGAGGAGACCAGGCTGGCCCTTATGCGGGAATACGACCTGGACAAGTCCTGGGCCGGTCAATATTTTTCCTGGATCGGCGGCCTGTTCCGCGGGGATCTTGGCAAAAGCTTTCAGTACAGAGAGGCGGTATCCGATCTGCTCTCTGTTCGATACAAAACGTCTGTGCAGCTGGTCGCCATGAGCACTGTTATGATCGTCTTCTTAGCCATTCCTCTGGGCGTTATCAGCGCGGCACATAAAAACAGTCTGCTCGATCAAACGCTTACGGTCACCTCATTGGTTTTCGTGTCCTCTCCCCCGTTTTTCACCGGCATTTTGCTTATGCTTCTATTCACCATGGTATGGCCTATATTCCCCACCTTCGGCACAGGCTCGGATTTCTGGAGCAATATGAAATATCTGTTCCTGCCCTCCGTATCTCTGGCGGCGGTACGAATAGCGCTTTCCATGCGCATAACCCGCAGCAACATGGTTGAGCAGCTTCAGGCGCCTTATATTCAGACAGCCACTGCCAAAGGGCTTTCCCGCCGTACTATCGTTTATAAGCACGCGCTTAAAAACGCTGCCATACCCATTATGACCGTTACCGCGCTCGACATTTCCGGCATGCTCGGCGGCTCCGTTCTGGTTGAAAAGGTATTTTCCCTAAACGGCGTCGGCTCGCTGCTGGCGGATTCGATCACAAAATCGGATTACCCCGTTACGCAGAGCATCACGCTTATCATGGTGCTGGTATTCATGCTGTGCAATCTGTTTGTTGATATTATGTACGGCATTATAGACCCGCGTGTGCGGCTGGATTAAGGAGGCGCATTATGGAAAAGAAAAAAGCCTTTTCGGCCAAGCGGAACACCGGAACGCTGTTTACGATCCCGGTAGTGATCTCACTTGTGATACTGTGCATAATTATTTTCTGCGCCGTATTCGCTCCGTTGATTGCACCGTATGATCCGGTCTATCAGGATATAAGCGCGGCGCACAGCGGCCCGACCGAGGCGCATATTCTGGGCACGGACAGCGTTGGCCGCGACTTGCTCAGCCGCCTGTTTTACGGCGGCCGCACCACAATAGTTGGCGGTTTGGCCATAATATCCCTGTCCATAACTTTTAGGGCTGCCTATCGGCCTGTTCTGCGGCTATTACGGCGGCATAATCGATTCAATATTCATGCGCATATGCGATATTCTGCTCTCCTTCCCTTCCATGCTGCTGGCCTTCGTTCTGGTAGCGGGCTTTGGCCGGGGCAGCATGAACAACGCCATAATCGCCCTTGGCGTGATTTACGTCCCCGGGCTTGCGCGACTGGTGCGTTCGCTTACGCTTGTGGAAAAAAATAAGATATATGTGGAAGCGCTGCGCTCCATGTGCTATTCCGATCTGCGCATCATGTTCGTTCATATAATTCCAAACTGCATTTCGAGCGTTATAATTCAGCTTACGCTGGATATGGGTTATGCCGTGCTTGATCTTGCAGGCATGAGTTTCCTTGGCTTCGGCGTTCAGGCGCCCACGGCGGACTGGGGAAATATGCTCAACGAAGGGCGCGGATATTTGATGCAGCAGCCCATGCTGGCAATACTGCCCGGCCTGTGCATAATCGCGCTGGTAGTTTCGCTCAATATTTTCAGCGACGGTCTATATCGGTATTTAGAACCGCAGCAGCGCAAGTTGCCCACTTTTAAGAAATACGATCGGATGCGCGAAAAGGCGCTTAGAAAAGCGGGGGTGAAAAACGATGAGTGAGCTTTTGAAGATTCAGGATCTTTCCGTTGAAATCATGTCCACCCGCGGCCTTGTGCACGCAGTCCGCGGCGTTAACCTGACGGTGGAGCCAGGCTCCATCCACGGCATCGTAGGGGAATCCGGCTGCGGAAAAAGCGTAACCGCGCGTTCCATACTGCGGCTTTACGACAAGCGTTATGTCCGCACGCGCGGCCATATCCTGTTTGACGGGCAGGATCTTCTGGAATGCTCCGATAAGCAGATGCAAAAGATACGCGGCAAACAGATAAGCATGATCTTTCAGGATCCCATGACCGCGCTGAACCCGCTGTATAAGGTCGGCGACCAGATAGCGGAGGTGTATATCCGTCACTTTAGCGATTCAAAGCAGGAGGCACGCAAAAAAACGCTTAACATGCTGGAACTGGTAGGCATCCATCCTGCCGAGGTGCGATATGAGCAGTATCCCTTTGAATTTTCGGGCGGCATGCTGCAAAGGGCGGTAATAGCCATGGCTGTTGCCGGTGGCCCCAAGCTTATCATTGCGGACGAACCTACCACCGCGCTGGACGTGACCATTCAGGCGCAGATCTTAGAGCTGCTGCAAAAGCTGCAAAGGGAGCTGAACATGGCCATTCTGGTTATAACCCACAATTTCGGCATAGTTTCCGAAATTTGCGATACTGTCTCCGTAATGTATGCGGGAACGGTTTTGGAAACCGGCTCCAAGAAGGACGTATTCCGCAATACGGCCAATCCGTACAGTCGTGCGCTTATGGAAAGCATCCCACGGCGCGGCGTAAAGAATCAAAAGCTGCTTACTATTCCCGGCATCCCGCCGGAGTTGTTTGATGAAATCGAGGGCTGTCCCTTCGCTCCGCGCTGCGGGCGCGCCACTGAGCGCTGCCGCGATGTGAAGCCGGTACTCACACCGCAGCTCTCAACCGGTATCCTGCCGCATTTAGCGGCATGCCATCATGCGGAGGGAGGAACAGACAATGCATAATGATATTAATGCCACAGTACCCTGCATTGAGGTGCGCGGCCTGAAGAAATATTATCCATTTAAAGGCGGGCGGACGCTGCGTGCGGTAGACGGCGTGGATCTTGCCATAAATACGGGCGAAATATTCGGCATAGTCGGCGAATCCGGCTGTGGCAAATCCACACTGGGCAAATGCATGATGCGCCTGACCGAGCTTACGGAAGGGCAGGTGCTGTTTCAGGGAAAGGATATATCCTCTCAAAGCCGAAAGGCGATCCGCAGCGATTTGCAGCGGATGCAGATGATATTTCAAAACCCTTATTCCAGCTTCAATCCCAAATTGAAAATATCCTATTCCCTTGCGGAGCCGTGCAGACTGAAGGGCATGAGCAAGCCGCAGATAAAGGAACGAATGGACAAGTTCCTTAATTACATTTCTCTTTCGGAAAACGAACTGAACCGTTTCCCGCACGAGCTTTCCGGCGGGCAGCTTCAGCGCCTTGCAATCGCACGGGCATTGCTGCTTGATCCCGATTTCATCGTAGCAGACGAACCCGTTTCCGCGCTGGATGTTTCCGTACAGGCACAGATATTGAACCTTATCGCGGATCTGAAGAAAAACTTCCGAATGACCATGATGTTTATTTCCCATGATATGACAGTTGTGGAGCATATCTGCGACAAGGTAGCGGTCATGTATCTTGGCGCGGTTGTGGAATGGGGCGAAAGCGATGTTGTATTCCGAAACATTCAGCATCCCTATACTCAGGCGCTTATATCCGCGATACCCGTGATCGACTTGGATCAGCAGAAAAAGGAACGCATAATATTGCAGGGCGATATACCCACGGCGCTTGAAAAAGCACAAAGGCTGCCGCTTTGCCTCCCGCTGCTCGCATTGCCTTGATATATGCAGGGAGCAGCCGCCTCAGCTCCGCGAAACGGAGCCCGGTCACTATGTGGCATGTCATTGCTGTTAGTTTGGCAAAAGTCAAATTGGCATAAAACAAAAAAACGAAACAGAAAGGAATTTCAACCATGAAAAAGATCCTCTGCGTATGTCTGATCATCGCCATGCTGGCCTCTTTCGCGGCTTGCAGCAGCACAGACAACGGAAAAGCCTCCGACGAAAAAGTTGTTCTCAACGTTCATATGAACGGCGACCCCGTTGCCATTGATCCCGCTTTTGCCTACGACAACGCAAGCAGCCTTGTGGTCAACCAAATCACCGAAAGCCTGCTTACGCATAACCCAGATAATACTCTTAAGCCCAATCTCTGCAAATCCTTTGAAGCCACCGACCCTTGCACCTATGTTTATCAGATCAGGGACGATGTGACCTTCTCTGACGGAACTCCCATGACCATGGATGACGTTATCTATTCCATTCAGCGGCATCTGGATGCCGATCTGGGATCCTACATGAACTGGTTCTTTGCCAATGTCACATCCGTTGAGGCGACCGGCGAATGGGAAATGACCATCAAGCTGGCCGAACCGCAGGCTACCTGGCAGTATGTTTTGGCCACATCTGCGGGCATGATCGTCCAAAAGAAATTCTGTGAAGAGCACGCCGGCGATGTTGGAACAGCCTCCGTTGGCATCATCGGCACCGGCCCCTTTGTATTTGAGAAGTGGGAAAACGGTTCCAAGGTCATCCTCAAGAAAAACAAGAATTACTGGGATAAGACCGCAAAGACCAACGTTGACGAGATAATTTTCAGCATTATTTCCGACGACACAACCATCGCAACCGCTCTCAAGAGCGGGCAGGTGGATTTCTCCTGGGATTTTTCCAGCAAGCTTGTGGAAACCATACAGGGCTTTGAAAACGTTGAGTTCAAGAGCTGGAGCGGCATGGGCATAGAATATCTGGCCTTCAATAATATGCGCAAGCCCTTTGACGAGGTAAACGTCCGCAAGGCCATTGCTTACGCCATTGATCTTGACTCTATATTCGATAACGTTATAAAGGATTCCGGCATAAAGGGCGACCTGCTGCCCATGACCGATTCCCTCTTCACCATTGAAGCGGATCGCTGGAAGCAGTATGTTGCCGAGCACGGCGGCCATGTCTACGATTTGGATAAGGCAAAGGAATACCTTGCGGCCTCCTCCGTCCCCAACGGATTTGATTTCACCATGTATGTATCCCAGGCCAGAAGCCAGGCATACGATGTCGCGCTGGTCATACAGCAGAACCTGAAAGCGCTGAATATAAACGCCGAAATCGTCACGCTGACACAGGACGAGGTTTACGCTTATCAGTTCGGCAACATTCTTGATGCAGACGGCATCCGCGATTACGACTGCCTGGTTACCACTTGGGGTGCGGACTATCCCGATCCTTCCGCCAATCTTGATCCCCTATTCAACATTGCCAATATTGGCGCCGGCGGCTATAACTGCGCTGCGTATTCCAATGAGGAAGTCGACAGCCTGCTGAACAAGGCCGTCACAACCACCGACGAGAGTGAGCGCATGGATCTGCTGTTCCGGGCCTGCGATATAATCGTAGCGGACGAGCCGTATTATGTATATAACTATACTAAGGGCTTTGCAGCCTTCAACAAGAACTGGACCCTTGGCGATATGAACATTACCTGCGCATGGGACTGGAACTTCAAGGATGTTGTTTATAACGGATAATATTTTGCAAATTCCGTAACCGCAAAAAGAGACGGCCGCCGGCCGTCTCTTTTGCATTATATTAACCCTTCACATATAAGCCGCTTTATTTTTTGAACAGCTTTGACCACAGCGTTTCCTTTTTATCGTTGTTTTGGGGCGCATAAGCTTGGGGCTTAGGCTCCGCGGTGCCGTTGCCGTATTCCTGATTATTTTGGCTTGATAGAGCGAGCTTTTTATCGCCGTCAACAAGGAATATGCTTGAATAGTCGCCAACGGGTATCTCGGTGGTAAGAATCAGCTCATCAATGTGCATCCCCAGCGCAGCTTCAAGCCTCATGCCTTTGGTATATATCCCGCGAACAACCCCTTCGGGGCAAAGAACCTTTCCGAAATTATCAATCACATTCAGCACATCTCCTTCTCTGATCGTCCCGCGCTGTATCGTGCCGGAGAAGCAGGTTCGCATCGTATCGATCTTCCGTATTCGATCCACGAAGAAAACCAGGCTTGTTTTTTCGTTGGGGATATACCTTGGAACATCGGGCTTGGGTTCTTTTACCGCGGCTTTTGTGGTCAAAGTGACCCAAGGATAGCAGTTCTCTATCAGCGGCAGCAGCTTGCCAAGCGGGTCGTCTAAGCCGGATATAGTTTCGTATTCGCATACCACTTCCATCTTTTTATCCGGATATAGCCTATTTATTGCGCCCTCCAGATTTTCAATCATGGCAGCCAGCGCAATAAAAATGCAGTTTGGAACAAGATCTGCCATCTTTATAGTAAAGCATTTATGGAATAATTAGGGTTTTCCCTGCACTTCTATCATTGCCCGCCCTAACGCTACCGCAATCTGAAAGCGCTGCTGAGCATCGACTATCGCTGCTATTTCCGATATCTTGGTATCGCCTGCCGTGAGAAAATTCCCGCCTATTCTCAAATCATCAAACGCGCCGGTATGAATTTGAAAAAGGCATTGTACAAGTTCCTTATTATTTTTCTCACGTGAATTCAAAAGATTCCAGTTTTCAACCAGTTCATACGCATCCATAGCAGTGCTCCTTTATCATATTTTTGCCAACGCGGCGTTCTTATATGCTTCGTCATCGGTAACTTCCCTTATAATTTTAAACCCCTTTGGGAAAGCGATTTTCTGGTCTTCTTCTCTTATTTCTATTTCAACGATCGCCTTGTCGTTCCAGAACGGATATATATCTATTTCAAAATACTGATTTTCATACATAAGACAGTATCTGTCCTTCCTGATAGGCCTTCTTGTCGGATCGGCATTCATTAAAAGGCGAAGGTATTCTTTTTCGGACAGCCTTCTTTCCGTTTCAATGCGCTTTATGCCCCCGGCATTTTTCTTTGTGGTCAGGTAATATACATAGTTGCCGTCGACTCCCCTCTGCCGCACTCTGGTTTCCTCGCCGTTATCGGAGTTGAGATAGGTTTGGATGATTTCGATTTTTCGGCAATTCCGCAGCGATTCAAGCCACTTTATATCCGGGTATTCGATCAAATATTTACGCTCGATCTCATAAGACTCCGGCTCCCCGAGGAAAGAGGATATTTCGGCTATCAGCCGCTTCATCTTCATCTCAAAATCCGAAGTATTGTCTATTACGCGGAGATGAGGATGTCCCGTCCATGCTGAAATCAGCTTATCGTCAATGGCAGCTGCCTCATCTATCGTTTCAGTCCTTGCCGAATTGTTTGCCGTCGTATAATACTCCGCAGCCCCTTTTGCAGCGGTTACAAGATGAAATACCGCATCGTAATTATCCCGCAGCGCAATCTCGTCAGTCCCTAAAAAATCAAGCACCTCCGCGAATTCCAAATCATTCATATAAGCCTTGTTATCAAGCGCTCCGCGGTCGCACACGATAAGCACCTTATCATTCATGGTTTCAGCAGCCTGCACAAACACTTTTTCCTTATCAAGCTGAAGCATCATCTGGCACTTTTGATATTCACCGTTCGAACCGCATGTCCACGGCGCAACGCCGCCCGTGATCAGCTCTGTCGCAGTTTCCGGAACGAACAAAACAGCATATCCCATTTGCGTAAATACGTTTTGTATCCAGCTCATGCTGTGGATTTTCCGGCGCATGGGCCGCCCGTGATAACGATTTTTATTATGTCGGTGTTTCTTTCTTTCTCCCTGAAATTAAGCATTTTATCAATGCTGGCATGAAACAGCGCACCTAATTTTCTTATTGTTTCCGTGCTGGGCTTTGCCACGCCTACTTCCCATTTTGAAACCGCCTTATTTGTTACACCGATTTTCGAAGCCAACTCCAACTGCGACATTTTCGACATTGACCGAAGTCTATAAATGTAATTACCGAATTCATAGTCATTCATCCATGTTATCCCTCCTTGCACTTTTTATTATAGCGATGCTTATACCATCACGCAACAATGCAGCTATCGAACACCGGTAGAAGTTTTCACGGCCTGCTCTCTGCGGCAAATGCCTGATACATGCTCAAAGGCGCGTGAATGCATGGTCATCTGCCGTTAAGCATTTCGGGAAAGTTCCCCTTTAAGAAATGCCTGTATTCAGGATGATCCGATGCATTCTCATATTCCTCGGGAATGGTTCTTCTGTTCCATTCTCTGGTTTTGTCCGTCATTTCTTCATATCTGCGTATAGCGATAAGCCCTTCCCGCTCGGCCTGCAAAATGGCTTCATATGCGTCTGGAATGAATTCCACGCCAGATACGTCCACTGCCGCGCTGCTTGCGGCGGCGTCGGGAATATTCAGAGCAAAGCCTGAATCAGTAATCGTCTTGGCGGAATAAATATAGCCCGATACGCCTTTATATGTGCTTATCAGCGCATTTGGATAATATTCTTCCAAGCGCTGCCGCCCGTCTTTATCAAAGCCGTACGGCCCCCACTTTTGATATTTCCCGTTATACGAAAAGCCCGTTTCCTTGCAATACTTTTCAATTGAATTGCTTAAATAGACCAACACATTTTCCCTTTTCACCGAAAAAATAAACCAGCGGGATGCCATGATTGGAAACCTGCGGCCTCAGTTGAGTAAGCCCCTTGACCGGCGATGCATGATAGTACATTTTCTTCCCTCCTAACGCTGTTATAAAAACCGAGTTCCTGATTTTGCACAATATCAGTCGGTCTGTTTACCGAAATCACATTTAACTTTTTCAAAGTTTTCCGCTAACATGTCCGCACCGTTCTTGAACACACCGATTTATCGAATTGACTTTACCATATTATTATATTTATTTCAAATAAAACAGCACGATGGCTTTGATGCAAAACCTTCGTGCTGTTTGGTGGTGGAGCGGGACGCACGGCATCCGAACGCTTCCCCGCTCTCAAAACTCTGCAAATCGTTCAGTGTGACCGTGCTTTTATCTCCGCTGAAATTGTAGGTCAGCGTCAGATGGTCGTCATAAACGAATACGGCATTCACGAAGGTCTGAATCAGACGCTTTTGCACGTCTCGTTTCGTATGATCCGCTTTGCGCAGCTCGTCAAGGTAGAAGGCAATATGTGACTTTTTCAGGTGGAAGCCACGGGCAATCTCCTTGTCGGCAATGGACGCCTTTAAGTCAGCCTTCTGCTGTGTCAGCTCATCCATGCGTTTCTTGGTTTCGTCTGTCAGTATACCGGCCTCAATGGCACGGATGAGGTTTGAAATTGCTGTGTCCGTCTGCGCAAGCTGTGTTTGAAGGTTTCGTAACTCTTCTTGACTGTTGTCCTGCGCAAGGTAATATTCCCATGTACGGTCAACAATGAAGTCCATCAGTTCGTCGTCCTGTAGAAGCTCACAGGTAGCTTTGATAACCGTGTCCTCAATATCGGCCTGCCGTATCGCTTTTTTGTCGCAGGTGCGGAAGCGCTTCTTGTTGGAGCAGATATAATAATTATGCTTTGCACCCGTGTGGCTTGTTCCGCTCTCGCCGAACATCAGAGCGCCGCATTTTCCGCAGAACAGCTTGTCCGTAAGGATGTAGTCTGCGCGGCTCCATGTTTTCGCCGGAGCACGCTTGTTGACCTTCAGCATTTCCTGAACTTTGTTGAAAACCTCATCCTCAATGATACGGGGGACACCGTCCTTGACCTCATTGCCTTGATATTCGTAAATGCCGACGTACTTCTTGTTTTTCAGAATCGAATGCAGGCTGTTCTTTGTGAAAGGTCCGCCCCGCAGTGTGCGAAGACCCATCTCATTCAGCTTTTCAACGATTTCCGTAATTGTCTTTCCGTCTGCGTACATGGTGAAGATCATCCTCACCGTGGGCGCGGTCTTTTCGTCTATGACGAACTTTTTGTCCGGTCCGGTCTTGTAGCCCAGCGGACGGTTGCCGCCCAGCGACTGGCACTTCTCCGCACTCTCAGCACGGCCACGGCGGATGTTCTGCGAAAGCTGTAAGCTGTAATACTCTGCAAAGCCTTCCAGCACGCTTTCAAGAATCACGCCCTCCGGGCTGTTCGGGATGGTTTCGGCCACATACTCGACGCGCACGCCGTTCTTACGGCACTTCATCTTGTTTATGGCGATCTCTTCCCGGTTACGTCCGAAACGGTCAACCTTCCATAGGATGATAACCGAAAACTGCTTCTTGGCCGTGTCTTTCAACATCCGCTGGAACTCAGTGCGGTTATCTGTGCGCCCGGTCTTTGCCCTGTCAATATATTCGTGTACGATTGTGTAGCCGTGTGCCGCAGCGTATTTCTTAGCTTCGGAAAGCTGTCCTTCAATGGACTGCTCGCCCTGACTGTGGCTCGAATACCGGGCATACACTGCGGCCAGCTCGCCGCCTTCCGGCTTTGCCATCGGCACTTGCCATTTAATATCCATTGACATACTCGTCACCCATCACGCCCTTCTGCGCCCAGCAGGAGGGCTTTTTCTGTCCATTCGTAGGTTGATTGCTGCGTTTCTTTGACAAGCCCGTAGGCTTGAAGATTCCTCAAAATCGAAGTTGCACAGTTATACCCGCACATACATTTCCGCTGAATCGCAGATGTCGTAAGTTGCGGTAGTTCAGCCAGATTGGCTGCAAATGCGTCCCGATTGTCCCGAACCTCAATAGGCAGGAATGGCAGGAGAGCCGCAGCGTTAATTTTGGGTTGTACTGGCTGCGCGGGAACTGACATTTTTTCAAGCGCCGATTCAACTTTTTTTATTTTGCTTTTCATGTAAATCAGTTGAATTAGCTTTTTGAAACCACGAATCAGCGGACTGATCCACAGCGGAAACAGAAGGAACGTCATAGTTGCTACTACGTTATACACCGCTGTCCAGAATGGCTGTTCCCTGTTTACGTTTAGCATGGCAACAAAAGCGGCGGATGCGGCGAATAGGTATGCGCCCAGTAAGGCAATTCTCACGGCTTTTGGCAACTGTGAGAACCTGAAGGACCCCACGCTCCGAATTCCATCTATCAAAACCACATTGTTTGCCTTGGCGAGTTCTTGGGCGGCTTTTGTGAATGTGCTATTGGTAACAACCATTGCACGGTCACAGTTATACAGTGCTTTCCCGGCCACGGCTTCCTGTATCGCACCAAGGCTAACAGGGCTTGAGTAGTATTTGCATTGCACAGCGTATTTGTGTCCTGCTTTGTGGGCCGTAACGTCAACACCAAAGTCACCCGATCCTTTTGTCACCTTAACGCCAGTGTAGCCATGTTGGCGAAGGTATTTTGCAACCAGATATTCGTAATCGTGTCCGTTCAAGGCATTCACCTTCTTTCATGCGAAATTGATCGAAACTTTGTAAATACAATATTTCAGAAACCAAAGTTCAGTCAAGAGACTTATTCAAGAGATTTTCTGCGTAAACAAGCAATTTAGCCTGATCCATAACACCGAGCTTTTCAAAAATGGCAATAAGCTCAATCTCCTGACTGGTCAGTTTTCTTTCAGTTCCGTTGACAATCGTGACAGGCGCGTGGGTATGTCCGATGATTCCGTGGTTGTCCTGAACTGTTTCAACGTTCACTTCGTTTTCACTGCCCTTCAAGTAATCGACGGAAACACCAAAATAGTCAGCAATAGCCTTTACCGTTTTGGCACGCGGTTCTCCGCTCATGGCTTTCCAGTTGTTCGGGGTTGAGCTTGAAAAGCCCAAGTCAGTAGCAAGGCGTGTAATTGCGATACCCTTTTCTGCGCAGAGCGCAGAAACTCTTTCGTAGAATGTCATCCTCAGTCCTCCTAAAATTATCGAGCAAAATCGAAGAAACCTATTGACAATCGAACGAAACTGATATATAATGAAGTAAACCGAATGAGGGTGCAGGAAATCGGCCCCTGCGGAATTCGGTTTTCGCAGCGGTTTGATTGTCTATATAGTTCTGTTGGCACTGAACATTATAGCATTAAACCGAGCAAAAGTCAACAAGAAAGGAGTGTGTTTTGCTTGGACAAATTCTATAGCTGTGAGCAGGTGGCCGAGCGGTACGGCGTTAAAGTCACCACTGTCTGGGAGTGGATCAGATCTAAAAAGCTCCCGGCAATGAAAATCGGTAAGCAGTACCGAATTACTGCTGACCAGCTTCGCGCCTTTGAGGCGCAGGCAAACGAAACCACAGCTAATCAGTAAAAGAGGGAAGTATCATGGCCAATGTCAAAATCGACTGCACACAGATTCCGCGGGTAGAAATGGACATCCTCTGTCGGACGCTGCTTGCAGCTATGGAACTGTTCTACAAGGATCCGGACAATCTGAGCCGATACGAGACATGGCTACAAAAACGCAGAGAGGAAGGCAAGTCCTATGACGACGAGCAGCAAGCAGCGCAGGCGGCACAATAACCTATCCCGCCTTTTCTTCGGCCTTATGACGCTGGTAGTTGCAGAAGCGATTGTGATTGCGGTTCTCGCAATCAGGTGTTCCCCGAACATCGTGAGCACGCCACCTGTAACGTCCGCGCCCACTGTCGAAACGACACAACCGGAGAGGGAAAGCCACATCGACGTGAAAGCGGGTGAAAGCTACATGAAGACGGAGCAGGAAGAGAAATACCTGCATACCGAAGAAATTCCGTTGAGCTATGAGCTTCAGGACGTGATGCAGCAGGCTTGCGATGACTACGGCGTTCCTTATGCGCTGGCGCTGGCAATGGCAGAATGTGAAAGCAGCTTCGATCCAGACGCCGATAACGGCGTTTGCTGGGGCCTGATGCAGATCCACCCGATTAACTATGAGCGTTTGCGCGGGCTTGGGATAGAGCCTACCGAATATGAGGGCAACATTGTTGCCGGTGTCTTCATAATCGGGGAACTGCTGGACAAATACGGAGATCAGCACAAAGCTCTCATGGCTTACAACTGCGGAGAGGGCGGCGCTGCGGAGCTTTGGCAGCAGGGCTATTACACAAGCCAATACTCAAGGCACGTTTTGAGCGTATCTGAAAACTGGCAACACATCATCGACGAACTGAAAAACGTTTAGGAGGCAAAACCATGTTTGAAATCAAGATGACCATCGAAATCCCCGGATTACCGGAAGCGTTGAACGCGCTGGCCGGTTCCATCGGCGGACAGGCAGGCATCGTTACCTTTGGCACAGCCACCGCACCTGTTCAGACTGCGCCCGTCGCCCCGGCTGAAAAAAGCTACACCCTCGACGAATTGAGCCATGCAGGCGCGGCCCTTATCGATCAGGGCAAGATGCCGCAGCTTTGCGAACTTCTCAGACGCTACGGCGTGCAGGCCGTGACGCAGCTCCCTAAGGAAGCCTATGTCCCGTTTGCTGGCGAGCTGAAGGCTCTCGGAGCACAGCTTTGACGGGAGGCGAAGAATAATATGCCTACCCCTAAGAAGCACGCGCTCCTGAGCGCTTCCAGCGCCCACAGGTGGCTTGCTTGTACGGCGGCACCGCATTTCGAGGAAAACTTCCCTGACGGCACAAGCACCTATGCAGAGGAAGGCACTCTGGCTCATTCGATCTGCGAGCTGTACGCCCGCAAGAAGTTCACCGTCATGTCCACCCGGAAGTTTAACTCTGAGCTGAAGAAGCTGCAAGCCGCTCCGCTCTATGCGGAGGAAATGCTCCGGACGGCGGAAGCCTATGTGGACTATCTAACCGAAAAGGCCATGCAATACCCGACTATGCCCCATGTGGCAATGGAGGTCAAGGTTGACCTGACAGAATACATCCCTGACGGTTTCGGAACCTGCGACTGCATCATGATTGGCGGCGACACACTGCACATCACTGACTATAAGCACGGCAAGGGTGTGCCCGTATCGGCTGAAAACAATCCGCAAATGCGGCTATACGCGCTGGGCGCTCTGAGGCTCTACAGCGCGATCTACGGCGACCAAATCAAGAGGGTATCAATGGGTATCTGTCAGCCCCGGCTTTCGCATGAGGCAAGCGAGGACGCGCTCAGCACGGAGGAATTGCTTGCATGGGGCGAAAGCATCAAGCCGGTTGCAAAAGAGGCTTTTGACGGTCCCGGAACCTTCTGCCCCGGCGAGCACTGCCGGTTCTGCAAAGGCAAAGCACAATGCGCAGCTCGCGCAGCGTCATTTACCGGCTTTGAAGAGTTCAAGGACTGCGTTCCTCTCGGCGCGTCTCCGGCAATGCAAGCCGACTATATCACAACCGGGTATCGTCCCACGAACGTTCTCACTGACGCTGAAATCGGCGACCTGTTGATCCGCGCCGAAGGTCTGGTGCAGTGGTACAAGGACTTGCAGGATTACGCATCATCGGCATTACTTTCCGGCAACGAAATCCCCGGCTGGAAGCTGGTAGAGGGCCGCAGCAATCGTGCCTTTACGGATGTTGACGCCGCCGTGCAGAAGCTGATTGCCGCAGGGTATGACGAAGCTCTGATCTATGACCGCAAGCCGAAGACCCTCTCGGAGCTGGAAAAGATGCTGGGCAAGAAGACCTTCGCTGAGCTACTTTCCGACTGCGTTGTCAAGCCGAAGGGCAAACCTACACTTGCTCATGTGTTTGACCGGCGCGAGACGTACTGCCCCGGCGCGGCTGAGTTTGAGGGCGTGGACAATGGCTGAAACCGTATATCTCAATGACGGCAGCATGGAATGCATCTTTGAGGACGAAGGCATTTTCCTTGAACGTCTGCTGCGTGAAAAGCTCGGTGACGACGTCGCACGGTGCTTCCGTGAGTACATTTCAGAGCTGAAAGAGGAAGTTCAAATGTGGCAGGAGCAAGTCAAGGACTACGAAAGCAGCGCGGACGGCTATCTGGATATGTGCCGCGATGCCTGCGATTCCTTCACCGAAATTATGGATCTGCTGGAAGCCCCACGATTGAACAGGGACGTGCTGAAATCGACGACCGGAGATGCGTATAACGCGATCTGGAAAAACCTTTAACCCTACCTGCGGATGCAGGACTGAACATATTGAATCTTATGAATCTTATGAATTTTATGGAGGAATTAAACCATGTATCAGAATGATCCTAAGAGAGTTCTCACTCCCGAATGCCGCCTGTCCTACTGCAACCTTGTGACTGCCCGTGCGCCGCAGAACGGCGTCGGCGATCCGAAGTTCAGTGTGACGCTGCTGATTCCCAAGTCAAACCCCACTATCAAGCAGGAGCTTGATGCGGCTATGGCCGCCGCCGCTGACGCCGGTGTCAACGCCAAGTGGAACGGCGTCCGCCCTGCCCGCATTGAATCCGTAGTGCATGACGGTGACGGCGTCCGTCCCTCCGGTGAGCCGTTCGGCGAGGAATGCCGTGGCTGCTGGGTGGTGACGGCGTCCAGCAAGAATAAGCCCTATGTCTGCGGCGCAGACAACGTAAACTGTGAGCTGGCCCCCACGGACATCTACAGTGGTATGTACGCCCGTGTGTCTATCAACTTCTACGCTTACAACAGCGCCGGTAAGCGCGGCGTGGGCTGCGGTCTGCGGGCCGTTATGAAGACCCGCGACGGCGAACCTCTCAGCAACTCCGTTGTTACTGCCTCTGAATTTGCCGGTATCGGCGGTGTTCAGGCAGCACCGGCGCAGGGGTACGCTACCGGTCAGTACGGTGTGGCAATGCCCGCAACACCTGCCCCCGGTTACGGCGGTTATCCCGCTGGCGGCGTTCAACCGCAGGCCGGTTACGCTCCCGGCGCAATCGACCCGATCACCGGTCAGCCCAGATAAACCGCAGCGCTGGGCAGGCGGCTACACAATGACCGCCTGCCCGGCAACCTGAAGGAGGCACATTGTGAATCATCTCAGTATCGACCTTGAAACGTACTCAGACGTAGACATCAAGAAAGCCGGTATGTACCGCTATGTTCAAAGCCCCGCTTTTGAGATTCTGCTTTTTGCGTACAGCTTCGACGGTGCGCCCTCTCAGGTCATTGATCTGGCGCAGGGCGAAACCATTCCACAGCATATTTTGTTTGCACTGACTGACCCGCAGTATCTCAAGCACGCTTACAATGCGGCCTTCGAGTGGTACTGCCTCAGCAAGTTCATGGGTGCGCAGCTTCCGCCCTCTCAATGGCGTGACACGATGCTCCACGGCCTGTATGCGGGCTATACAGCAGGTCTGGAAGCCACAGGGCGGGCGCTGGGCATCCCGGAGGATAAGCAGAAGCTCAACACCGGCAAGGCGCTGATCCGCTATTTCTGCGTTCCCTGCAAGCCTACGAAGGTCAACGGCGGCAGGATCCGAAACTACCCGCAGCACGATCCCGATAAGTGGGAGCTGTTTAAGACCTACAATGCACAGGACGTGGAAGCGGAGATGGAAATCGAACGCTGCTTGTCGGTTTTTCCGGTACCCGATTTTATTCAAAAGCAATGGGAAACCGATCTGCTGATCAACGCACGCGGCGTTGCGGTTGATATGGATTTTGTTCACGGAGCGCTTGAGCTGGGCAATATCATACGGACGCAGCTCACGGATGAGGCAGTGCAGCTCTCAGGGCTGGATAACCCGAACAGTGTTAAGCAACTCGCCGGGTGGCTGTCAAAGGAAACTGGAAGCGACGTCACAACGCTGCGCAAAGAGATGGTCAAGGATCTCCTCGGACGTGACAACGCCGACCACGTGCAGCGAATGTTGGAGATCCGGCAGGAGCTGGGCAAGACCAGTACAAAAAAATACAACGCAATAGAAACCGCTGTCTGCTCGGATGGTCGTGTCCGTGGGCTGCTTCAGTTCTACGGTGCCAACCGTACCGGCAGATGGGCTGGGCGTCTGGTGCAGGTGCAGAATCTGCCGAGAACCTACACGGAGCCGTTGGAGTTTGCCCGTGAGCTGGTCAAAGAGCGAAAGCTTGACGCCTTGAGGATGATCTACGGCTCCCCGAACGACACGCTTTCGCAGCTCATCCGCACGGCGCTTGTTGCGGCACCCGGCAATGTTCTGATTGACGCTGACTTTTCAGCCATCGAAGCTCGCGTTATCTCGTGGCTGGCAGGCGAAGAGTGGCGGCTTGAGGTTTTCCGAACGCACGGCAAAATCTACGAAGCTTCGGCGTCTCAGATGTTCGGCGTACCGCTGGAACGCATCAAAAAGGGAAATCCGGAGTATGTACTCCGGCAGCGCGGCAAGGTAGCAGAGCTGGCGCTTGGCTATCAGGGCGGCGTCCCGGCAATGCGGCAAATGGACACCGGAAAGCTGTTGGCGGATCTGCCGGACGAAGAGATTCAGGACATCGTGGACAAGTGGCGCAACACCAATCCCAAAATTCGCAACCTGTGGTACAGCTTCAATGACGCGGCGATCCGTGTGATTCAGAACGGCGGTTCCGTCCGTGTCCGCTGCTGCACAATCTCCCGTGAGTGCGATTGCATACGCGGCACATCGTGTCTGACGATTTTATTGCCGTCCGGTCGAAAGCTGTATTACATCGACCCAACTGTCGGGACAAACCGTTTTGGCGGATCGTCCATCACTTACATGGGCGTAAACGACAAAAACAAGTGGGGCCGCATCGAAACCTACGGTGGGAAATTGGTCGAGAACGTTGTTCAGGCTATCGCCCGCGACTGTCTGGCGCAGGCCATCGAACACCTTGAAGCCGCTGGGCTGCCTGTAGTTTTCCACATCCACGACGAGGTGGTCATCGACACCGCCGCATTCGACACCAACGATGCCATGCTTGACAAAGTGGTCAAGATCATGTCAACCCCGATCCCGTGGGCGGAGGGCCTGCCCCTCGGCGCTGACGGCTGGGTCGGAGCATTTTTCAAAAAAGATTAAGGAGGCAACCTTTTATGTTTATTAAGACTTCTACTACCAACGAAACCACATGGGCCGCGCTGAAGGCGGCGGTCGATAACGGCACCATTGCGCAGGGCGACCTGATCGTTTTCAACCTCAAGAACGGCGAGGAAGTGGCTGTGAGAGCTACACAGGATAAGAACGGCAAGTGGTTCTTCGTCCTCGAAGACTGCCTCGCTGACGAGCACTGCATGAACAAGCGCCCCACCAACAAGGGCGCGTGGGCTGCCTGCGATATGCGGCAGTATCTCAACAATACCGTGTTCGCCCTTCTGCCGGACGAGCTTCAGGCGCTTATTGCGCCGACGACAATCGTCCAGATCGTGGACGGTGAGCGCGTAGAAACCGAAGACAAGCTGTTCCTGCTCTCCAAGACGCAGGTGTTCGGCAAGGGACGCTGGTCGGAACGTGAGCCGGAAGACGCGCAGCTCCTGTGCTTCCTCCGCGAGAAGGACCGCGTGAAGGAGTGCGGCGACAATGGAACATGGTGGTGGTGGCTCCGGTCGCCTGAGGCGTCGTCCTCGTCGGCTTTCGCCAATGTGAACGGCAACGGTGGCAGCGGCAACGGCAACGCGTCCGGCTCTTACGGCGTGGCGTTCGGCTTCTGTTTAATCTGATTTCCCTTTGAAATCCGGCCCCCGGTCGTGGGGCCACCCAAAATACAATAACACAAAATCTACGGAGGCAACTCATTATGAAATGCGAAAAGCTGATTAAAACCGCCGCTACGGTGGCTCTGATCCTTTTTATCGCCGGTGCAGTAATCGGCACCTTGGCCGTTCCCGTGGTCCTGTCTATGTTCTATTCGTGGTACTGGCTGTTCCTGTATGCCGGTTATCTGCTGGTGATCCTCTATGTGGCGCTTTATTGCGTCCGCTACAGCTATGAGGAACATATCACAAAAAATCACACGAACGGAGGAAGACGATGAGGATTATTAAGCCCGGCGTCGAACTCATTACGCCGATTGACGGCGCTGTCATTCTTCAGCGCATCGAGCAGTGCGGGCGTGTCTGCTACAAGTCTGAGAGCCGGATCACCGAAGACAGCGCACCGAAGTTCGTTGCAAACATCATCAAGCGTGGTCATGAGGCCGTTTTGGAGCATTGCAGCTTCACTGTGAAGTTCATTTGTGACCGTGGTGTCTCCCACGAGATTGTCCGTCACCGCGTTGCCTCCTATTGTCAGGAAAGTACCCGGTATTGTAACTACAGCAAGGGCGATTTCGGCGGTGAAATCACCGTCATTGAGCCGTTCTACCTCTGCAAGGGTACTCCGGCCTATGACGAGTGGGAGCTTGCCTGCCGGTGCGCGGAAACGGCATACTTCAATCTTCTGAATTGGGGCCTATCTCCGCAGGAGGCCCGCACCGTCCTTCCTAATAGTCTGAAAACCGAAGTGGTCATGACGGCCAACATCCGCGAATGGCGACACTTCCTCAAGCTGCGGTGCTCCAAAGCCGCACACCCGCAAATGCGCGAGGTGGCTACACGGCTGCTGAAGGAGCTTCAGGAGAAAGTCCCGGTTTGCTTCGACGACATCATGGAGGGCTGAATGAAGATACGAATTTACATGAAAAACGGAATCGTTCTTCCGGATTTCAAATGTGACGAGTTCGCCACCCAGCGAAACAACCTGACCGGAGAACTCACCGGCTACAGTTTTTCTGGCGGCAAAGTGCCGCGCCCCATGTACCTTGATCTGAGCGAGATACTTGCGATTTGGAGGATTGACGATGACGATGACGAGAGCTGAAATTCTTGAAGAGGCTCGCCGCTGCGTATGCGGTGAGCGTGAACAGGAGTACGGCACGCCCGAAAACAATTTCGCCCTTGTCGGCAAGCTCTGGGAAGCGTACAGCGGCCACCCCTTCAGCGCGAAGGACGTTGCTATGATGCTGGCGCTTCTGAAAGTGGCGCGGATCAAAACCGGCGTTAAGGGTGACAGCTTCATCGACCTTGCCGGTTACGCCGCCTGTGCGGGCGAGATAGCTACACAGGCGGCAAAGAAGCGGTACGTTCCGAATGACAACACCTGCGTTTACTGCGGCACTGTCATTCCCGAAGGGCGGCAGGTCTGCCCCGCTTGCGAAAAGGCGGTGGCGGGAAATGAATGAACTGACCGCCAAAGAGGCAGAAGTGTGGACAAGGGAAATGGCCCGTATAACGAACGGGGCTATTCGTGAAATCCTTGAAGCCGCATTCTGCGGTTAAATACTTTGCCGACCTGTTTCTGACCGTGGCAAGTGTTGCCACCTTTGAGCACTTCAAGTTGGGAGGTGAGGCAAATGGCGAGGGATGAGTGTTGGGACGCTCTCAGGGAACACGCCCGGCAGAACCACAAGGAGCGTGTGGCGAAGAATCCTGACCGCATTGAATACGCTATCCGGCAGCTTGAGATGCACAACATCGAGTACAGCCTGAAGAATGCCGCTACCGGTCATTTCCACTGCCGCCGCAAGTCCGATGACGCGCTGATTCAGTTCTACGCTGGGACCGGAAAAATCCTTGGATACGAGCAGCGAGGCATTCACAACCTGATCCGCATTTGCGAGGAGGGCACTGAATGAAAGACTGGACCGGCAATTCCCGGTCTGCCCATGCCGTTCTGGGCGCACGCAACTACGCCCAGAACGAGCGTGAGGTCAATGACTACTACGCCACTGACCCGAAGGCCGCGCAGCTTCTCATGGAAGTGGAGAAGTTTTCTCCGATGATATGGGAGTGTGCCTGCGGTGAAGGTCACTTGGCAAAGGAGTTTGAAAAAGCCGGGTATCACGTATACGCAACGGATCTCGTGGATCGCGGCTACGGCTATCAGCAGGATTTCTTGAGTTGTGCTGCCCCCCCCCATTCCCGGATTCGATATCATTACAAACCCGCCTTACTCAAAGGCACAGGAGTTTGTCGAGCACGCGCTTGATATCTCCGAAGACGGCTGCAAGGTGGCAATGTTTCTTAAAATTCAGTTCCTTGAAGGCAAAGCCAGACGGGCGCTGTTTGAGAAATACCCACCGAAAACCGTATATGTCAGCACCGGTCGCCTACGCTGCGCCACGAACGGCGATTTTGAGAAATACGCAAAATCAAACGCTGTGTGTTACTGCTGGTACGTGTGGCAAAAAGGCTACACCGGCGAGACGGTGATTAAGTGGATCAATTAGGAAGGAGAACCGAAGATGGATAACAAGAAAAGCAGCGGTGGAGGGATCGGTTTTACCAGTCTTCTCACGATTGCCTTTATCGTCCTGAAGCTGACACACGTCATTGATTGGTCGTGGTGGTGGGTGCTGTCTCCCATTTGGATCAGCTTCGTGATTTTTACGGTCATCGTCATTATCGCTGCTCTGAGCAACAGGTAATGGCGCGTGTCACAAATCATGCGGCACGGCGCACGAAAGAACGCCTCGGTATATCAAAGCGTGCCGCCGAAAAGAACGCGGAAAAGGCGTTGCAGGCTGGTATACGCCACTGCGATACAAGCGGCAGTCTGAATCGGTACATAAGCGCCTTATATTGGCGGCATCAGACGGCAAACAACGTTCGGATATACTGCGACAACGTCTACATCTTCCACGACAGCGTTCTGATAACCGTGTTTCCGTTGCCGCAGAAGTATAGGAAGACAGCAGCAAAGATCAGGAGGAAAGCACTATGAATATCCCTGAAAAGGTCAAAATCGGCGGCAATACCTACACCGTGGAGATTACCGACAAAATGGATTTCGGTATCAGCAATGTGTCTGCCGAAGTCTCATACACCGATCTGATTATCCGGATCAGCCCGCAGGCTCAATCCAAAATGGAGGTCGATTTTGTCCATGAGCTTCTGCACGCCGCTTTCTTTTATCTCGGCTACCGTGAGCACGACGAGAAGCGCATTGACGAACTGGCTCATGTGCTGCACATGATTTTGTCGGATAACCCGGATGTGTTTGCCCCTGCTGAGGTGGGCAAGCATGAGAGTTAAACAGTACAAGGGTCAGGTCTTCGGCGCGGATCTGACTGCGAAGGAACGCAAGGCGCTGAACATTGAAATCAACCGGCAAATCGTTGAGGCTGACCGCAAGTACATGAACAACGTCGATGCGCTGTTTCTCTATTTCCTGCACAAGCATCTCGGTTTCGGGAAGAAGCGGCTCAGAAAGGCGTGGGAACAGTTTTCGGTCATTCATGACGATCTGGTCAGTTACTATCAAATGCCAGAAGACGGTGCTTGGCTCGCCGAACGAAAGCTGAAGGAAATCGGCGTTGACGTCGCCGCATGGAACGCAGAAAAGGAGGACTGACAATGACTGCTTGCACAGAATTACAAAGCCCGGTAGTCAACCCGGAGAAGATAAAAACACCGTTCGCCACTGTGGTTGTCGGCGGTACGATTGATAAGCCCTATTACAGCATCATGTATTTCGACGCTGGGGAAATGCACATTGGCTTTAGCTCCTACAATCTGGCGTATGTGAGGCAGTGGCTATCCGAAGAATTCGAGGTGGATTCTCCCACTGCTGATATTGCGCCGGTGCTGCATGGGAGATGGGTGTACGACCCCAATGCGTGGGATTGGAATTTAGGCGGGTATGTGTGCGGCTTGTGCGGTATACGCAACAATAATCTTCCCGGAGATTCCAGATTGAACCCGCTAAACTTTAGCGGATCTACATACTGCCCCAACTGCGGCGCAAAGATGGACGGAGGTGTGGGCAAGGAGGTTCGCAAATGACGATGGATAAAAACGTCTTTCACCTCAAAAAGCGCATCAAGTATGCGGGTGATGTTCACGCCAGACTTCTTGATGCCGGGTGGGATTTAGATACCGCTGCCTTATTTGTGGACGGCATTCCGGATGCCGATGCCGAAGAGGTTGTGCGGTGTAAAGAATGCCAGTTTGTCAAACGGCATGGGCGGGAGGGTGGCATCGTGGGTTATTACTGTGGACACCCAAAAAACAAATTCGCCTATGGTCGGAGCGGGAATTGTGTATTTTTCCCGCCGAAAAAGGCAAACGATTTTTGCAGCTATGGAGAACGGAGGGATGGCAATGACTGAATACATAGATCGAGAAGTGCTGCTTGATCATATCAGGCGCACCTACTGCGCTGACTGCAATGACCACTACGGCGTAAAATGCAGATCATGTGAGATGGATGATGCTATTCATGTGATAGAAATCTTCCCGGCCTCCGACAATGTACCGATATTGCACGGACGTTGGGAAAAGGATAGAGATACGATTAAGTGCTCTGTCTGCGGCTTTGGGATGTTACCGATTAAATACGCGTTCCAGAACGGACTATGTGTCGGTGACAGCGACGCACGTTATTGTCCCAGTTGTGGCGCATTGATGGTGGAGGCGGCTACACAATGAGTTACGACATTAGCTTCAAAGCAAAGCTGGAAGGTACTGATCAGTGGGTATATGTCGGCGCTGACTGGATCAACCACACATCCAATACCGCCGCAATGATAAAAGAGGTCTGCGGCTCTTACCCTTCCGAATGGAACGGCAAGCGCTGTTCTGATATGTACCCCGTACTTATGCAGGGCGCATCCCTGCTGAATCTGCACCCGCAGCGCTACCGGCAGTTTGAGCCGGATAACAGATGGGGTACTGTGGAAAGCACATTGGACTTCCTCATGAAGATTGCCGACAACTGCGACAAATACCCGACAGCCATAATCGAAGTTGACTATTAGGAGGGATCGCAGCTATGGCAGACAATCTGCGGCGGAACAGCGAGGGCTATTACGACCCCACTGCATACGCCGGTATGAAAGCGGTTATCCGTGAGGAAAACGCGCTGGATGGGCGCGTGAACGATCTTATTAAGGTCATTAAGTTTATCATCAGAAACTGCGGCTTTGAGCTTGTCAGCCGCATTGAAATCAAAGACGTTAAGACCGGGAGGATTTTCAGATGAATGATAGAACGATTGCTGAGCTTGAGGAGGAGCTTCGGGAGGCACACGACAAAATCAGGTATTGCGAACGCAAGAACGAAGAGCTTTGTAAGCGTATGCGCGTGAGCGTAATGCCGATTCAAACTGACACCTACTCTGAGGCCGTCAGCGCCTATGGCAAGCAGTCTCAGCTTGTAATGGCTATGGAGGAAATGTCGGAGCTGACCAAGGAACTGTCTAAGTCTCTGCGCGGCGCAGACAATGCGGATGCGCTGGCCGAAGAGATTGCCGACGTAGAAATCATGCTGGAACAGCTCAAGGTCATTTACCGCAACCGCGCTCTGGTGGACCGTATCCGTGCGCAAAAGCTGGTGCGTCTGGCTGACCGTATCACGGGAGACGCGAGGGAATGAGCGGTGAGAAGCTACACAAGGAAGCGACACCTTCCCCGGTAACGGGGGGGGTGATCCTGAAGACGGGAGTACCTGATTATGACGTATGACAGACAAATCACCATATCCGTAGGCAACAACCGCCGTGATATGGTTTGGAAACAGACGGTTATGACCGTCGAAGAACTCTACAGGCGCTTGTCTACGCCCGTCAGAGGCACGGAAACCCTGCAAGACTATCTGCACCTGAAGAAGGCGCAGCAGGACGACCTGAAGGACGTGGGCGGCTTTGTGGGCGGTACGCTGCTCGGACAGCGCCGCAAGTCCAACAACATGACCGGGCGCGACATCATTACGCTGGACTTCGATAATATCCCCGGCTGGCAGACTGAGCTTGTGGCGGATAAAATGAACGCTCTCGGATGCAGCTATTGCATTTACAGCACCCGTAAGCATACGCCGGAGCGCCCCCGCCTGCGCATTATCGTCCCCACCGACAGAACCATGACCCCGGACGAATACGAGCCGTGCGCACGCCGTGTGGCGGCGCATATCGGCATCGGTATGGCTGACCCTACCACGTTTGAAACCTGCCGCCTGATGTATTGGCCGTCCTGCTGCGCCGACAGCGAGTTTGTCTACCGGACGCAGGATGCGCCGCTGCTGTCCGCTGATTTCCTGCTGGGTACATATGTGGATTGGCACGACCTGACGAGCTGGCCAGTTGTCCCCGGCGCTACCAGTTATCAGAAGCTGGCTATGAAGCAGGGTGACCCGGAGGAAAAGCAGGGGCTTGTGGGTGCCTTCTGCCGCACCTATAACGTGCTGAGCGCCATGGACACGTTCCTCCCCGGCATCTATGAGCCGGTGGACAACGATCCTGACCGATACACCTACCTCGGCGGCTCTACCACCGGGGGCGCGATTATATACGACGGCGGCAAGTTCCTTTTCAGCCACCACGCAACCGACCCCTGCGGCGGGAGGCTGGTGAATGCGTTCGATTTAGTCCGGCTACACAAGTTCGGAGATAAGGACGACAGTGCCGCGCTGGAAACGCCGGTGGTCAAGCTTCCATCCTACAAAGCCATGTGCGATCTGGCTCTGTCCGATAAGACCGTCTGCGCAACGCTCAACCGTGAGCAGCACGAGCAGGCCATGCGGGAATTTGAGGGCATGGGCAATGAGCCTGCACAGGAAGATGAAATCGCATGGGCAGAGCGGTTGCAGCGGACGCAGGACGGCAAAATCAAAAGCACCATCGACAATGTGCTTATTATCCTTGACGGCGACCCGCTCCTGAAGGGCAAATTTGCCCTCAATCAGTTCGCCGGACGCGGCGAGGTACTGGGACCGCTGCCGTGGAAAAAGGACGGCAGACGCCGCCTATGGTCCGATACGGATAGCAACGGCCTTTACTGGTACATGGAGCGCTTCTGGGGCATTACGACACGCGGCAACATCGACAGCGCCCTTGATATCCACGCGTCACAGCACGCATTCAATGAGGTACAGGACTACATCAACCGTCTGACGTGGGACGGCGTGCTGCGTCTGGACACGCTGTTCATCGACTATCTGGGTGCACAGGACACCGCATATAACCGCGCTGTGTGCCGCAAATCCTTTACGGCGGCAATCACCCGTGCAATGGTCCCCGGCTATAAATACGATAATATGGTCATTCTGTCCGGCCCGCAGGGCATCGGCAAATCAACGCTGCTGGATAAAATGTCCCGTGGCTGGTTCAACGACAGCATCCGTACCTTCGAGGGTAAGGACGCATCGGAGCTGCTGCAAGGTGTGTGGCTGGTGGAGGTCAGCGAGCTTGACGCTTTCCGTAAAACCGACGTCGCCCGCATCAAGCAGTTCCTCTCCCTCCGCGCCGACCGCTACCGTGCCGCCTATGGCCGCCATGTCTCGGAGCTGCCCCGGCGCTGCGTATTTTTCGGCAGTACGAACACGACGGACTTTTTGCAGGACCTGACCGGCAACCGCCGTTTCTGGCCCGTGGACGTTGGGGAAATTCCGCACAGCAAAACCGTGTGGAAGGATCTCACCGATGAGGTCATTGACCAGTTGTGGGCGGAGGCAAAAGCCCGCTGGCAGTCCGGAGAATCACTGTATCTGACCGGGAAGGTCGAACAGGAAGCCCGCGAGAAGCAGGAAGAGCACCGCGAGGTATCTGTGCGCGAGGGTATGATTGAAGCCTTTGCGGAAAAGCAGGTGCCGGTTGACTGGGCGAAATGGTCTATTGACAGGCGGCGGGATTTCTGGTGCGGAGCTACACGGACGGCGGAGGGGCAGGAGCTGGCGCTTGTTGACCGTGACCGGATCTCCGCTGTGGAGGTATGGTGCGAACTCTTCAGCGGGAATATCCGCGACATGAAGCCCGCTGATACCCGCGAAATCAACGCCATTCTGGCAAGGCTCGACGGCTGGAAGCGGTCTGACACAGTTATCAGAGTAGGCCCGTACAATGTTCAGCGCGGCTTTGTTCGTGACCGCTGAAAATCCTGTAACATTCGGGTGTAACAGCCTTTGTTACACGGCAGAATTGTTACAAAAGCCTGTAACATTGTAACATCGGTGTAACACTTGGATGTTACAGCAAAAACGCAGGAATTTCAATGTTTTTTACGGCTTTGTAACATTGTAACATTAAATTCTTATAGAGTATCAAAAATAAAGGCGCAACACGTTATATTACGCCATAGCGCCTATATACGCCTATGTATAGGGGTATTTATAGAAAAATAGCGCCGAATGTTACAAACGACGCTTTTCAAGGAGGAACTAATGCTTGAATCCTATTACGAAAATAAGCTGAGAACAGGCGTCCAGAAGCTGGGGAACGGCGCCCGGTGTTTGAAGTTCACAAGCCCCGGCTTTACCGGAGTACCTGACCGGATTATTCTTCTACCCGGTGGAAGAGTGATATTTGCGGAGCTGAAGCAGCCGGGAAAATCGGAGCGGAAGCGGCAGCTTTATGTGCAGGAGTTGCTTCGGAAGCTGGGGTTTGAGGTTTTCTCGGCGGTCAATAGCGTGGAAAGGGTTGAAGCGGTCATCGCACGGTGCAGGGAGGTGATGGAGCGTGAAGGAGTTTTGCCCTCATAACTATCAGGAGTATTGCATCAATCGGATTATTGCGGATCCGGCTTTGGGCCTGTTTCTGGATATGGGGCTTGGGAAAACGGCTATCACGCTGGCGGCAATCAAGCGGTTGAAGTATGAGTATTGGGCGGTTCGTAAGGTGCTTGTTATCGCTCCGAAGAAGGTAGCTGAATCCACATGGCACAAAGAAGCGGCAAAGTGGAAACAGCTTTCCGATCTCCGGCTGGTACACGTCCTCGGCTCTGTGGGTCAGCGTACCGCAGCGCTGGCCGAAACGGGTGACGTGTATCTCATCAACCGTGAGAATACGCAATGGCTTGTGAACTATTACCGGCATGACTGGCCGTTTGACATGGTGGTCATCGACGAGAGCAGCAGCTTCAAGAATCATCAGGCAAAGCGCTTCAAGGCTTTGAAGCTGGTGCGCTCCCGGATCAACCGCATTGTGGAGCTGACCGGCACGCCGAATCCCCGCAGCCTTATGGACCTGTGGGCGCAGGTGTATTTGCTGGACTGCGGCAAGCGGCTCGGCAGGACCATCACGTCATACCGCGACGCATACTTTGTGCCGGACAAGCGCAGCCGCACGACAATCTTCAGCTATGCACCGAAGGCGGGAGCCGCCGACGAAATCTACAACCGCATTTCCGATATCTGCATCAGCATGAAGTCTGAGGACTATCTCGAATTGCCGGAGCTGATCTATGAGGACATCCCCGTTAAGCTGGACGCCGCCGCACAACGCGCCTATGACCGCTTGGAGCGGGACACGCTGCTTCAGGTGGACGAGACAGTCATTACGGCTGGCTCTGCCGCTACTCTGCGCGGCAAGCTCCTACAGCTCTGCAACGGCGCTGTGTACGACGAGGACGGGAACGTCATCACCGTGCATGACTGCAAGATTGAGGCGCTGCTTGAGACTGTGGAGCAGCTGAACGGGCAGCACGCGATTATCTGCTACAACTTCAAGCATGACCGGACGCGGTTGCTGGATGCGCTGAAAGCTACGCAGTTACGGGTGAGAGTGTACGAAGGCAAAGCGGAAGAAGACGACTGGAACGCCGGGAACATTGACCTGCTGCTTATGCAGCCCGCGTCCTGCGGCTACGGTCTGAATCTGCAAGAGGGCGGGCATCACATCATCTGGTTCGGCCTGAATGACAGCTTGGAGCTGTATCAGCAGACCAACAAGCGACTGCACCGGCAGGGGCAGCCCTACCCCGTCATTGTGCATCATCTGGTGGTGCAAGGCGGCACGGACGAAGACGTTATTGAATCTCTGGGCGGCAAAGCCAACGTGCAAGACAGCCTGCTTGAAGCCCTGAAGGTTAGAATTCAGAAGGCTAAGGAGGCCACAACATGACCGTAAAAGAACTATCACAGCTTTACCACCTGAACCGTGAAATTGAGATGGACAAACGCCGCTTGGAAGAGCTGGAAATGCTGGCGTCGTCCCCGAAGGCGCAGAATATAGACGGTATGCCGCACGCACCCGGCTACGGTGACGCCTTGGCTCGCTGTGTTGCTGAAATTGTGGATTTGAAAGCGATCATTTCCGCAAAACAGCAACAGTGCATTTACGAGCGTAACAGGCTTGAGAGGTACATCAGCAGCATCCCGGACAGCCTGACCCGGCAGATATTCACATTGCGTTTTGTGAACGGTCTGAGCTGGTGGCAGGTGGCGTACACCATAGGCGGAAACAACACCGGCGACGGCGTGCGAATGCGCGTGAATCGATACTTGGAAGACACACGCGAATGAATCTTGTTCGTTTTGTTCGCTTTGTTCGTGCTAAACTATAGCATGGAATTCAAGACACAAGAGAGGCGGCTTTCGGTTCTGCCTCCGGCCTCGCCGCCTGTGTCTTGAATTCTTCTTTTCGATGCAAAGGAGGCGCGGCGTCATGATCTACCGGCAGGGACGCAATTACGAAAATCTGAACAAAGTAATTTACAGCGGTACGGGTATGTTTGATATGCCGCGCCTTCGTCCTGAAGAATGTGACGCTGACAGCTTTATCGGCTTTAACTATGCCAAAAGCTGCAAGGAGCCGCAAAGCAAGGGCGTTCACTTCTTCATAGACGATTACCAGTTTACGCGCTTGTGGACGAACCCGGACGCATACCTTGACCTGCTGAAAGCTTTCCGCTGTGTGTTTACGCCGGATTTCAGCACATACACCGATTTCCCAAAGGCGATCCAGATTTACAATCACTACCGCAAGCATTGGCTCGGTGCCTATTGGCAGCAGAACGGGATCCGCGTTATTCCTACGATCTCATGGAGCGACGAAAGCAGCTTTGACTGGTGCTTCGACGGTGAGCCTATAGGCGGCGCTGTGGCCGTGTCAAGCGTTGGAACGCAGATGAATCCGAATGCACGGCGCTTGTTTATGGCGGGCTACAACGAAATGCTGGCGCGTCTCAGGCCCTCGCAAATTCTGTTCTACGGCTTTATTCCGCCTGAGTGTACAAGCGACAGGATCATTCCTATTCTGACGTTTCAGGAGGGCTTGAAGCGCAGAACAAGCGGAAAGTTTACAAAGCACAGCGGAAATTCTCAGGAGGATGTGATATAATGGGTGGTAGAGGCGGAAGCTATTCGCGTTCCGGCTTTTTAGGGCCACATGGAAAACAAAAAACAATGGATGAGGCGCTTGCTGGATCTAACCCTCATTATACGGAAGGCCGTGAGTGGCAACAGAATTGCCAACGCTGCATATATGCCTATGAAATGCAGCGGCGCGGTATTCATGGATCCGCAAACCGGACGATATGTTGATATTAACGCGTACATGAGCCAAGCTGTCAAAAGCGCAACCAAACTCGTTCGTATCGACAACTTAAAGCCGACTGCATTACTTGAAAAGTGCGTCAAAAAGAGAAGCAAATAGGAGGTTATCAGAATATGGCAAAAGCAAAAAACGCCCCCGCAAAGAAGCCCGGTAACGGTAAACCCGTTAAGGGCCGTGTAATTACGCCCCCGAATGCAAGTAAGGAACTGCCGAAGTCCTTCTATCAGCAGGACAAAGTAAAGGGGAAAAAGAAAGCGTCTGAAGTTCCCGATTTCTAATGCCAAAGGGCCTTAACCGTCAGCGGTTTTCCGCTGGCGGTATTTTTATACTCAAAAAGAGGTGAACACACTATGCGGCTTGATAGATTCAAGCATGAATTCAAACGTCTGAACGGCGTTTACGCAACTAAAAAGGTGGTGCTGTTCCGCGATCCGCTTGAGCTGTACAACCTTACGACCGGCAAGGTTATTGCCTCGTTTGACAGTCTTGATGACGCCCTGCGCTTTGAGCTTGAGGGCAAGACCCTTGAACAGCGTATCAGCGCATGGACGGAGATCACCTTCCCCGTTGAGCACGGCGGCAGAGGCAGCGGGTCCGGCATGGGCTTTAACGGCAAGTGGCCGTCCTCCGGTGGTGGAAACGGCAAGGACGAAACAACCGCAGATTTACCGGTGCGCATGAATGTCAAAATCAGTTCGCGGCGCACATACGACGATATGGTACGCGCCTTTACTGCGGCACACGGTGACGCGCTGGAAGAGCATGGCGTTGTTGTGGACGAACAGGGCTTTGCTACGAAATACCGCCACGGTAACGCCGGAAGCATCTCCGGTCTGACCGGCAACGGCAAGGAGATTGCAATCCACAATCATCCGCGTGACGGCTGGCCGACATTCAGCAAGGAGGACGTTGTCAACACTGCGCTCGGTACACGGCGCGGCATTGTGGCCGTCAGCACTAAAACCGGACGCAGTGACGATACGGCGCGTTACGCGGGCGTGTATACCTTCACGAAGGGTACACACTTCAACGCTTCCGGCTTTGTAAAAGCGGTCAGCAACGCGCAGCTTAGCGGCAAGGACTACAACGACGCCGTTTCCAGATGGCTGAAAGCCAACCAGAAGAAATACGGCTATAAGTACAGCTACCAGAAAGCGAAGTAATGAGGGAGGGCGGCTTAGTATCATCGAGGGAGGTGTAAAACGTGAGCAGACCGCAAGACAAGCATCTGATCCCCCTTACTGAACGCAGCGAGGAAGAAGCTCACGCCATACGCTCCGCAGGTGGTAAAGCGTCGCAGGAGAAGCGAAGGCAGCAAAAGATGATGACTGAGCTGCTTCAGATTTATTCTGAATTGCCCATTACGGACAAGAAGCGCAAAGGGCGCTTGCAACGGCTCGGCATAGAGGACGGCGACCTGACGCAGAAAACGCTTGTTGCCGACGCAATCATGCGGGCAGCCCAGAGCGGCAACACCTATGCGATCCAGCTTTACCTTGACCTTATGGGCGAGAGCGGCCTCGGCGGTCCTGTAAAGGAAAACAATCTGCTTGATGCCCTTATCGACGGAACAAAGGAGGACATTGACGCAGATGATATACCAGAGCTTCAGCAAACGGCAGAATCTGACGCTGACGTGGTGGAATAGGCCGAAGTACAGAGAATACGACGGCATTATCTGTGACGGCTCCATTCGTTCCGGCAAAACTGTTTCCATGACGGACGGCTTTATTTTGTGGAGCATGAGCCGCTTCAACGGTCAGAATTTTGCGATATGCGGCAAGACCATTGAGAGCTTGCGCCGCAACGTTATCACCCTTATGCCGCAATGGCTTGAGGGGCTTTTCTCTATTACGGAACGCCGCAGCGAAAACAAGCTGATCATAACCGCGAACGGCGTGACGAACTTTTACTATCTGTTCGGCGGCAAGGATGAATCAAGCTACACCTTAGTACAGGGCATCACGCTTGCGGGCGTCCTGTTCGACGAAGTGGCGCTCATGCCCCGCTCCTTCGTGGAACAGGCAATGGCGCGTTGCAGCGTTGCCGGTTCAAAGTTCTGGTTCAACTGCAACCCGGAGAATCCCGGTCACTGGTTCTATGTGGAGTGGATCAAGAAAGCGCAGGAGCGCAATATTCTGTATCTGCACTTCACCATGAACGACAATTTAAGCCTTGCGCCGGAGATAAAAGCCCGTTATGAGGGTATGTATACCGGCGTTTTCTACAGGCGTTATATTCTCGGCTTGTGGGTGAAGGCCGAAGGTCTTGTTTATCCGATGTTTGACCGGGCAACACACATTGTTCCCAGAATCCCGGAACGCAGCCCACGGCATCGCTATTATGTGTCCGTTGACTACGGCACGGTGAATCCGTTTGCGGCTGGCTTGTATGATTACAGTCCAGCAGAACAGAAGGCCGTCATGGTCAAGGAGCTGTATTATAAGGGCGGCAGCAACAATCGAGTGGACAACGAGGCGTATTACAAAATGCTGTGTGAGCTGATAGGTGATTATCCGATTCAGTACATCATCATTGACCCGTCTGCGTCGTCCATGATCGAAACGATTCAGAAATACAGCAAATACATGGTCGTAAAGGCTGATAATGACGTTCTCAACGGCATTCAGGACGTGACAAAGTTCCTGAATGCCGGATGCCTCTATTTCCACAAGAGCTGCAAGAGTACGTTTGAAGAGTTTGAAACCTACTCATGGGACGAGGAAAAGAACGAAGATGCCGTTATCAAGGAAAACGACCACAGCATGGACCAGCTCAGATACTTTTGCCGCACGGCGCTTCGGAATGAGCTGAAATGGATAGTTTAAGGCGGTGATGGAATGAACTTTTTTACACGCCTGCTAAGGAGGATCAAAATGCTTTTTATTCATAGCGGGACCGATATTGCGAAAGCATTCGGCGTTGAGCTTATTTCCTCATCGGAAATGACCAGCGCTCTTACAAATTGGGACCGCATTTCTACCGGCAAGCCGCCTTGGCTGAACGCCGATGACGAAATCGGAACCATCAACATGGCAAAACACATCAGCGATACCCGCGCAAAGCTGGTAACGCTGGACATTGGTATTGCAATTTCCGGCTCGCCCCGTGCCGATTATTTGCAGGGGCTGGCAGACGACCTGCTCAAGCGTCTGCCTGACCGCATATCGGAGGCTGAACGGCTGGGCGGCATCATGCTCAAGTGGAACGGCGAGACATGGGACTTCATTCTTCCGGGCAACTTCGGCATTACGGCAAAGGACGACAACGGCGAAATCGTTGGTGCGATCTTTGCAGCGCATACCGCTCAGGGCAGCCGCCATTTTACACGGCTGGAATACCACCGCTTTGAGGGCAGCACCGCAGAGGGCGGCAAGCTCTACAAGATTACGAACAAAGCTTTTGAGAACAGAATCAGCATGAAGGGCGACATTACCCTTGGCGAAGAGGTGTCTCTTGAGAAGGTCGATGCATGGGCGCACATGGCTCCTGAGGTTACAATCAGAAATCTTGAAACACCGCTGTTCGGATATTACCGCGTTCCCGGTGCAAATACGATTGACCCGTCTTCCCCGCTGGGGCTTTCCGTTTTCGCAAATGCGATTGCGGAGCTGAAAGCGATTGACATTGCTGTGAGCCGCAAGAACGCGGAGATTGAGGACAGCAAACACCTGACCTTCGTCGGGCAGTCCCTCATCATGAGCGCACAAAACCGCAACGTGGAGCTTCCGCGCTTTGTCAAGGGGCTTGGTATGGGCCTTAACGACAACGAGGTTTCTGCAATCCACGAGCACGTCCCGACTATGCTGACCGACCAACGCATCAAGGATATCAATTTTGACCTGTCTATGGCTGGCGTGAAGTGTGGATTTTCCGAAGGTGTGTTCGTTCTCGATGGTCAAACCGGTATGATTACCGCGACGCAGGTTGAAGCCGATGACCGGGACACCATCCAGACGATCAAAACGGACCGTGATGCGCTGCGGGACGCTATCACTCAGGCGCTCGCCGGTGCCGATGCCCTTGTTACGCTTTACGACCTTGCGCCGCTGGGCGAATACGAGGTTAATTTCAACTTTGGAGACGTGACCTACAGCTACGAAGAGGACAAAGCATCATGGCGTGCATACGTCATGCAGGGCTGGGTACCGAAATGGCTTTACTTCGTGAAATTTGAGGGCATGAGCGTGGAAGATGCAAAGGCGCTTACAGCGGAAGCGGATGCCGCCGCTGAGAAGGCACAGCTTTTCGGTGTTGAGTAGGAGGTGCGGCAATGCTGACACCTCAGCAGATTCTTGATATTCTCGACACGCTCTACCCGCAAATCGACGAGCTAAACGCATGGATCACGGCAGACCTTATCAAACGTGTCATGGCGCGTCTGGGACACGGAGAGAGCGTGTTTCTCACACCAACGGATGAGTGGCAGCTTCAGGTTTATCAAGCCGCAGGCGGGCATCTGGAAGCCGTACAGCGGGAGATAGTCCGCTGGACAAAGACCTCTGACGTGGAAATCAAACGCATATTTGAGGACGCCGGAATTAAGGCGCTCGCCTATGACAGCAATTTCTATGTTGAACACGGGCTTGCCGGTATTGACCTTGCGCAATCTGAGGGAATGATCCTCCTGCTTGAGGACACCTACCAGCGCACGGCGGGAACCGTCCGCAACTTCACCCGGACAACCGCGCACGCAAGTCAGCAGCAGCTTATAAAGGCACTGGACACTGCACACTTCAAGGTTACTTCCGGTGCGACTTCATACACGCAGGCCGTACAGGAAGCCGTCAGCGGCATCGTAGACACACAGACGAAGGTCACATACCCGACTGGGCACGTTGACACGATTGAAACCGCTGTGCTGCGGGCTGTGCGCACAGGCGTTGCGCAGGCATCCGGCAACATGGCTGTTCAAGGCATGGAGGAACGCGACTGGGACGTTGTGCTTGTGTCTGCCCATCTCGGCGCTCGTTACGGCGACGGCGGGCAAAACCCCGGAAACCATTTCTGGTGGCAGGGCAAATTCTACAGCAGAACAGGCAAAACGCCCAACCTGCCGCTTTTCGTGGAATCCACAGGGTACGGCACCGGCGAGGGCTTGTGCGGCTGGAACTGCCGTCACAGCTTCGGTCCCGGCGATCTGCGGCACAATCCGTATGCGCAGTATGACGCCGAAGAAGACAAGAAGGCGTATGACCTAAGTCAGAAGCAGCGGACGCAGGAGGCGCGTATACGCCGCACAAAGACAAAGCTTGTCGGACTGCGGGAGGCTATCGCAGGCACGGATGACCCGGAGCTGAAAGCTACACTCGAAGGACAGTATGCCAAGGCCGCAAAGCTGCTTGAAAAGCAAAACCTCACCTACAACCAATTTTGCAGCGATAACGGTTTGAAGCGTCTTTCCGAACGCATTCAAATTGCCAAGTGGACGCGGGAGGACGCAAGAAAATCCATTGCCGCTGCGCGTTCATCGAATACCCGATAATCGCAGAGCCGTCACAGGCTCTGCTTTTATACGCCCTTTTTCCGGTGCAACGATCCGGAGAGGGTACAAAAATTGGACTGTCGGCGGTCCTAAGAATGCCGAAAACGGCCAGACGCTGCAACGTCTTAAATATCTGCTATTGCCGTTATACAGGAGGTTACATGAAAACCGAAGAACTTATCGCATTGGGGCTGACTGAGGATCAGGTCAAACAGGTGTTTGCGCTCAACGGGAAAGACGTTGAGAACGCAAAAGCCGCCAAGGACAAGACCATCGCAGACCTCACGGCAGAGCGCGACGGCCTGAAAACCCGTCTTGATACTGCCGAAACCACGCTGAAGAAGTTTGAGGGCATTGACCCGCAGCAGATTCAGCAGGAAATCCAGACCTATAAGACGCAGGCGGAGGAAGCGGAGAAGAAATATACCCGCGAGCTTACGCAGCGCGATCAGAAGGACTGGATCACTAAGAAGCTGGATGAGTACGGTGTTTCTTCTCCCTTCGCCCGCTCCGCTCTTGAGGCCGAATGTATGTCTGCGGACAGCGGTCTGACATGGAAGGACGGCTCCTTCTTTGGCTTTGACGACTTCATGAAAGCCGCAAAAGCCAAGGACGACGGTTTGTATCTGACCGCCGAAGAGAAGGATGCCGCTGAAAAGGCGGCAAAGCAAAAGGAAAAAGCACCTGCTTTCACGGGACCCACGGGCGAACCCGGTTCCGGCTCCGAGAAATACACCCCGCCCAAAATCTTTTAACATGAAGGAGTAATGATTTATGCCTCGTATTACCGCACTGAACATTTTGCTTGATACTACCGGCAAGGAATACCTTGCTGAGCTGTACGGCAAAACCATCGAGGGCGTCCAGAAGGCGCTTATTTCCGGCCCCATGAAGAACATGGACCTGTCCGGCGATCCCGTTTCCGGCACCGTCGAAGCCAAGCGTTTTGTGAACGCCACTTCCAAGACCTACGGCACCGCCCGCACTGAGGGCAAGGGTGACGCTGTGAAAGCAAAGCCTGTCACCGTCGCTATCGACACCGACAAGGAAATCGTGGAGGAACTGGAACAGAAGGACGTCCGCCTGTACGGCGTTGACGGCGTTCTGGACCGTCGTTCCGCAAACCACATTCTCCGCATGGCGGCTGAGCTGGACAACGCTTTCTTCGCCGCCGCTGCTGGCTCTGCCACTGTCCTGAACCTGTCTTCCTACAAGACCATTTCCGATGAACTGGAAGCCATCATTCAGGAGTGCGAAACCACTCAGAACGACTTTGTGGACGGCGTACCCCGCTCCATGATGCATCTGGTGCTGTCTCCGAAGTATTACGGCAAGATCCGTAACGACCTTGACAAGCAGACCAACAATGCCAATGTCGATACCGGCACAGAGGAATTCAACGTATGGCACGGTGTCCGTGCGTATAGCTGTGTCCACCTGCCTACCGGCTGTGACTACCTGCTTCTGGTTGACGGTGCTGTAGCTCAGCCTGTCATGGCAGACCAGTACACCGCTGAGAAGATCCCTCTCTCCAACGCCTACGGCATCGAGCTGTTCTACCACTACGGCACCAAGGTTGTCACCCCTGACCTGATTTTCAAGCCCGGTACCTTCACCAAGGCGACCGAGTACAAGGCCGGTACTCAGTATTACACGCTGGCTGACGGCGTGTACACCGCTGCTACTGTCGAGAGCGGCACCTTTGCCAGTGGCACCTACTACACCATGGCTTGATGCAAGGAGGACGCTATGCTGTTTCGTAACCTGAAATCAGGCAACATTGTAGCGGCTACCGACGAAACCAGCATCGAGCTGATGCAGCGGTCAGCCATCTACGAAGCCGTAGAAATCGCCCCTGCCGCTGAGCCTGTTCCTGTACGGACGGAAGGCAAGCCCCGGAAAAAGGCGCAGAAAGCTGAGCCTGAGCCGGAAACCGACGAAGTAGAGGAAAAGCAGGAAGGCTAAGGAGGCGCTAATATGGCATACACAGACTTTACGTTTTACAGCGGCAGTTTCTACGGTGACGCGCTGACGGAGGACACCGCCCCTAAGTGGCTTGAACGTGCCAGTGACGAACTGGACGCTATCACCTTTGGGCGGCTTTCCTTTGCGTTCCCTACCGTGGAAGCTCATGCCGTGAAGGTCAAGAAGGCTGTTTGTGCCATTGCGGAAGCCCTCTACTGGATCGATGTTCAGCGGAGGGCGTCTTCGGCGCAAAAAGCGGAAGACGGCAGTTATCGCGGGGCCGTTGCGTCAGTATCGTCCGGACGGGAATCTATCTCTTTTTCGACGAACGGCGCAAACGGTTCCGCATACGCCGCTGCCGCTTCAAGCGCCGAGGCACAAACAGAATTACTCAGCAGCATTGCCGCACGGTATCTGGCAAATATCCCGGATGCAAAAGGCGTCAATCTGCTGTATGCGGGAGGTGTTGGACGTGTACCACGACACGATAACGGTATTTAACTACCACAAGGCGTCAGACCGCTGGTACCCGTCTGTAATATCTAACGTTGATCTGCTTGTCACAAAAGCCCGAAGCGCAACCACTGCCGGAGGGAACAACGCCGATGCCGTGGATATCATCGTCCACTGCACGGCAGATAAGGCCGTGAGCACAAGCGAGGGCGTGAAAAGCTACACAAGCCCGAAGGAATATGCACGTTGTGAAAATCCGTCTGAGCGCATCACCTTCGCCCCGGAGTGTGATTTCCTCTATACCGGCGTATGGAACGGCACAGAATCGTTATTGGACGACGACCACGACGAAAGCCTGTACCACGTCATGAATGACGAGTATGACGGTGTTTACATGATAAGCTCCGTGGGCTTTTACGGTCTTCTGCCGCATTTTGAGATAGGAGGGCGCTGAAATGTCTGACTTCCCGAAAATCTCTTATTCAGACGGCGGCGTTCACGTAACGGTGGATCTCCGTGCATTGGATCAGCGCATGAAAGAAGCGCAGCAATGGCTGGGGGATCGTGTACTGGAAGACTGTAAGGCTTGTATGCCGCTGCTGACCGGCGACCTGCAACAGCGCTCCCATACAGAAGACGACGGAAAACGAGTGGTCTTTCCCGGACCGTATGCGCGATACCTCTACGGCGGCGTCGTGATGGTCGATTCTGTAACAGGAAAAGGCCCGCGTAAAATCCCTACCGGCCCCGGCGAATATATCCTGCGTTTCCGTAAGGGCGCAAAGCTCGTCGCGACTGACAGACCGCTGACATATTCTAACCCTCGCGCCGTTCCAAAGTGGTTTGAAGCCGCAAAGCAGCAACACAAGCAATTCTGGATCGACGGCGTGAAGGAGAAGATCGGAGGTAAGTAATCATGCCGTCAAAAACGGTAATCGACATCGACGGCTCCGAAGCCGTCAGCAAGGTTCTTTTGGACCTTCTGAACAGATTTCCGGGACTGGCATCCGGGAAATCGGTGCTGTTCTCTACGCTTGCAGACAGCTCCGGAATCGGCTTTTTCCCCGTTTCCGGCGCTGCGTTGCAGAGCAACAAGGAGGACGTGACAGGCCGTGTAAAGCAGGTTTGTCAATACCCGTTCAACATCATATACCGTGCGGCTCCAAAGTCCGAAACACAGCGTATTCGCATCAAGGAATACCTTGACGCGCTGGGTAAATGGCTTGAAAAGCAGCCGGTAACGCTGAGCGGCAAGACCTACCAGCTTGACGCCTATCCCGCATTGTCGTCCGGAAACCGCATAATCAAGGCAATCAGCCGTTCAAGCCCCGCCTATCTGAACAGTGCTTATCAGGACGGCATTGAAGACTGGCTGATTGCTTTGCGGCTGGACTACGAAAACGAATTTGATAGATAAGGAGCTTACATTATGGCAAAAATTGAACGCAAATATCTTGCCCATTTCCTTGACGCCGGTTTCGGTATCAAGGCAAACGGTGAGAGCACCTACACCCCGTCCTACGTTCGGCTCGGCAAGGATCTTGAAGAGTACAACGAAGAGCTGAACCCGGATGTTGAGGTCAACAAAAACATTCTGGGCGAACAGAACGTCGTCCACAACGGCTATGAGGTGCAGTCTGAGGTCGATCCCTACTACGCCTATACCGGTGACAAGCTGTTCGAGCAGCTTGCCGTTATCGCTAACGAGCGTAAGACCGGAGACGACTGCATCACCACGAAGGTTGACGTGCTGCTGAACGCGGACGGAACCGTTGAGTGGGCATACCGCGAAGACGTGTGGGTCATTCCGGATTCTGTCGGCGGCGACACCTCCGGCGTGCAGATCCCATTCACCGTCTACAACGCGGGCAACCGTGTCAAGGGTACCTTTGACCTTACCACGAAGACCTTCACCCCCAGCACAGACGGTTAAACAACCGCTGCCCTGCGTAAGCCGCGCAGGGCAGCCCCATTTTTAACAAGGAGGCAAATACAATGGCTGACAAAATCGTACAGCAGAATTTCAATGAAATCGTCATCGATGACGGTAGCGTCAAGGTACCTATCCGCAATAAGCACGGTGAGCAAATCGGAGAGTTCTCCTTCCGCCCTACCGATATCGGGATTATTGACCGCTTCAACAGCATGGTCGCTGATTTTGATAAAATCGTCGAGCCGCTTGAGAGCGTCAACATCAAGCCGGACGGAACCGTGGACGAGAAGAACGATGCCGAAGCCGCCGCTATGCGCGAGGCGGAACAGCGTCTTTACTCCGCCTGTGATACGCTCTTCGGCGGCAATATGTCCGAAGCGTTTTTCGGAAAAATGCATCCGTTTTCTCCTATCAATGGGAGATTCTATTGCGAAAACGCCCTGTCGGCGGTCGGCGCTTACATCTCCCGGCAGTTTGACCGTGAGGTAAAGAGGATCAACAGCCGCGTCGAGCAGTATACGCACGGTTATCGAACCGGAAAGCACAAGGGCGGTAATAACAATGGTCGGAAGCCTTCCGCGAAGTCTTGAGGTAAATGGCGTCACCTACGGCATACGCACCGATTTTCGGGATGTCCTGAAAATCATGCTTGCCTTTGGCGATCCCAACCTTGAAAACAAGGAAAAGGTGTACATATGCCTGTTTATCCTCTATAAAGACTTTGAATCCATTCCGAAAGACGATTATGAGGCGGCCTTCAAGGCCGCTCTCGCATTTATGGATCACAGTACGGCAGACGGCGACACAAGCGCCAAACCGCCGCCTTATGTGATGGACTGGGAACAGGATGAGAATATCATGTTTCCCGCTATCAACAAGGTTGCGGGCTTTGAGACAAGGACGGCGAAATACGTTCACTGGTGGACCTTCATGGGCTATTACATGGAAATCTCTGACGGCGTCTTTGCTAACGTTCTGAATCTCCGCCTGAAGAAGGCGAAGGGCAAAAAGTTTGAGAAGTGGGAACGTGAATACTGGAATTCCAATAAAAGCATCTGCGTTCTGCACACAAAGCTGTCTGATGAAGAACAAGCGGATAAGGATAGGCTTGACGCGCTACTCGGATAAGAAAGAAGGTGGTTAAATGGCAGAACAGGCTGACGGCTCTATTATCATTGATACCGAAATAAACTCTGACGGATTTAAGGCCGGAAGTGCTGAATTGCTTGCGGCTATCAAGTCATTGTCTGCTGAGATAAAGAATCTCGGACAGACGTTGACGGAAATCTTCAATAAGCCGCTGACACCCGAAATCAATACAAGTGGTGCAGAGGAAAAGGTTGCAGCCCTTGAGGCGAAAGTTCAGGAGTTGGAAACCTCCCTCAGTGAGTTACAGAAGTCCGGCAGCACCGGCACGCCGGAAACAGCTACACCGCAGGTGAATATCGGCGGCGT
>Ga0129310_1000577_pt1 | contig 42216 bp, 33 predicted proteins | sample Go1ome_2_FD_94433 | JGI IMG/M metagenome (GOLD analysis project Ga0129310, IMG submission 94433) | Western lowland gorrila individual fecal microbial communities from Wisconsin, USA - Go1022A metagenome | ecosystem: Host-associated > Mammals > Digestive system > Large intestine > Fecal | place... | reverse complement strand
GGGTTCACGATATAATAAACATATGAGTGTAACGAACACTGAGAAACCGCAGGTTTCGAAGTGGCGTTCGTGCACACCCTATTTATACTGGTTCCGGAGGCAGATATGGATTATTCAAAGAAAACAACACAGAAAAAGCAGAAAAAATTAGTGTCCAAACATACTAAAAATAAAAATAAAATAACTTACTTATTATACAAAAGTTTCATTTTCGTATTCCTGTTTATCATAATTGCAGGTATCGGTGCCGGACTTGGTATGGTGAAATCCATCATTGACAATGCACCGGATATTGCCGACATCAAAGAAAGTGTGAAATTAGAAGGATTCCAGACAACAATTTATAATCAGGATAACAAAGAGATCACAACTCTTTCCACTGCCAATTCTAATCGTATCTATGTAGAATACAAAGATATCCCTGAAAATATGATCAACGCCTTTGTTGCAATTGAAGACGAACGCTTTTGGGAACATAACGGTGTGGATGCCAAGGGTATCTTGCGCGCATTTTTTGTAGGCATCAAGAACCATAACTTTTCTGAAGGTGCTTCCACTATCACACAACAGTTGATCAAGAATCAGATATTCAATGTCGGACTAAATGAGAGCACTTTTCTGGATTCTCTGAAACGTAAGATTCAAGAGCAGTATCTTGCTATTGAATTAGAGAAACAGATTGATAAAAAGGATATTTTAGAACTTTATTTAAATGCTATCTATTTAGGGCAAGGGGCTAATGGTATCCAAACAGCATCAGAAACTTATTTCGGCAAAGAAAATCTTAACGATCTTACTTTATCCGAATGTGCTGTCATCGCAGCGATCACCCAAAGTCCAACTTTATATGATCCAGCCGTATATCCAGAGAATAACCAGACCCGTAAGAATACCGTTCTTCTCAAAATGTTAGAACAAGGAATGATTACCCAGTCTGAATATGACGATGCCATGTCCGATGATGTATATGCCAGAATCTCATTGGATAACAAAGATAATAATGCAAATAAGAACTATAATTCTTACTATATTGATACCGTGATCAATACCCTCACCAAACAGTTAGTAGATGACCTTGGCTATACTGAAACCCAGGCATATAACGCTATCTATTCCGGCGGCTTAAGCATTTACATCAATCAGGATGAAACCATTCAGAAAATATGCGATCAGGAGATCAATGATCCGGATAACTACCCCGCCGGAACCAGTGTAGCCCTCAATTATGCCTTAACGCTAACAGATCCTAAAAACGGAGATCTCTACAATTACTCCAACAATGATCTGCTTAATTATTATAAAGAAAAGACACAGAATCCAAAATATAATCTGATCTATTCGAGTGAAGATACTGCCCGTGCTGCAGCAGATGAATATAAGGCTGCCACTCTTGAAAAGACCGGCTATACAGAACTGGCAGAGTCCTTCTCTACAACCATTCAGCCACAAAGTTCTTTCGTCATCATGGATCAGTCAACCGGATACGTCAAAGCAATCTGCGGAGGACGTGGTCCGAAAGATGGTAATCTTACCTTAAACCGTGCAACTGACTCCAAGCGTCAGCCCGGTTCTACCTTTAAAGTTCTATCTACCTATGTTCCTGCCTTAGACACAGCAGGCATGACGTTAGCAACCAGCTTTATGGATGAACCAACGGACTACAGTAACGGAACTCCGATCAAAAACTGGTATTCCGGCTATCGCGGACAACAAACGATTCGGACAGCGATCAAAGATTCCATGAATATCATTACCGTCAAATGCTTTCAGGAAGTTACCCCTCAGGTTGGATATGACTACCTTTGTAACATGGGAATTACAACCCTCAAAAATGGAGAGGCCTCAGTCAATGGTATTGCAGAAAATGATATTAATGAATCTATGTGTCTCGGTGGTCTGACAGAAGGTGTCACCAACTTAGAATTAACCGGAGCCTATGCTTCTATTGCAAATAAAGGTACTTATATTGAACCGACCTTTTATACTAAAGTGTTGGATCATGATGGTAACGTATTGATCGATAATACACCGGAAACAAAACAAGTCATGAAAGAAACTACAGCTTGGTTGATCAATAATGCCATGCAAGACGTTGTTACTTCCGGTACAGGTACCGCAGCCCGCTTATCCAGTGGCATGGTTGTTGCCGGCAAGACCGGAACTACCTCCAGCAATTACGATTACTGGTTCTGTGGTTCAACTCCATATTATACCGCAAGCATTTGGATGGGCTATGATTCGAACACTAACTTTTCAAACAGCAATACACATAAGGTAATCTGGCGTAAGATCATGGATCAGATTGTAGAAGCGGAAGGAGAGGATACTTCTGCAACCTTCGAGAAGCCAAGTGATATTGTAACTGCCAAAGTATGTGCAACATCCGGGATGCTTCCGGCAGAAGGCCAATGTAAATCCGTTATTACCGAATACTTTTCAAAAGACTCTGTTCCAACAAAGACTTGCGATCTTCATCAGACTATCACTTTATGTAACGAAAGTCACTACAAAGCAACCGATGAATGTCCTGATACAACAACATATCACTATACTGCTGATGAAAATGGAGACATTACCTTAACAGATGCTGACTTTATTCCACCAGATGGATTCATGGAACAGACTTGTCCAATCCATACAAAAGAAGATTCCGAAGAAGATACAGAAAATGATTCCTCTGAATCAATTTCCAGCGATAGTTCCTATACTATTTTTACAATCGTAGAAGGCGGCGGTAGCATTTCGGGTCCTACTCAGATCAATGCCGGAGATAGTGCAACGCTTACCTTTACCGCAAATGAAGGTTATGTACTAACAAATGTAACGATCGATGGTGTCGCCCAAGGTGCAATTACGACATATACATTTGATGCTGTTGATGCAGACCACTCTGTGGTTGCAACCTTTACCGCAACCACTAATAACGGAGAAACTACTATTCCTGCTACATCCGCATTACGACACAAACCTATTACCCTTGCACAGCGTAAGTGAGACGGACGCTGTGCAAGGGTGATCATATGAAATATTCGGGTTGATTGAGATCCTGCACAGAAGTACAACTACTCCGGATCATGAGTTTCCCCTCCAACTCCATCCTGATGACTTCCGTATGTCTGCCTTGAATACGATCAAGTAACAAATGAATTGCAAACCTTGCCATATTTTCTTTCGGAAGATGGACGGTAGATAACATCGGCTTTGTAAACTGCCCTTCTTCAATATCATCACTTGATATGATGGATGGTGTATATGGCAGGCTCCGATACTGATTCAGGCATTTCAACATACCAATTGCGGTAATGTCATTGGCACAATATATCCCCGTCGGAGGAACATCCATCTGAAGGAATTGCTGCATGGCGGCAAATCCTGCTTTCTCTGTCTGCTGGGTGTCTACAATATATTCCGGATAAAAATCAATATTATGCAAACGAAGCACTTCTGAATATCCTTGATATCTGGCTTCCTCATGACATTTTCCTACATAGGCAATTCGTTCGTGTCCCAGCTCTACAAGATATTCCACAGCAAGAGAAGCAATCTTTTTACCATCGCATAATACCTCATCCACTTCATAATTCGTTGAATTTCTGTTAATCGATACAATATTTCTATACCGTTTCTTCAATCGTTTGATCACTTTCGGACAGCATCTTCCTATAATGATCAGACCATTGTGCTCTTCCTGCTCATCAAACATATCCCGAAATATACTATCTAAGTTTGCTTTCTCGCATGCACGGTCATCAGAAAAGACCGACTGATACCAGACACATGACAAAATACAGGCATTATCGTGAATCTGACTCTCCACCACACGAAGCAATTCTTCAAAAAACGGATCTCGATGAGCTCCATCCATTCTTGTCATCAACACATCAATATAGTAATGATTCTGTTGTGCATTACCAATTCCTTTTTTGAGATTACGTGCCGCCTCATTGGGTGTATAATTAAGCTCCATCGCTACTTTCCAGATCTGCTCACGTATTCCCGGCTTTGCACATTTATAATTAGGATTATTCAACACTCTTGATACGGTAGCCATGGATGTTCCTGTTATCTCGGCAATCTTCTTAATCGACATCTTATCACCTCATGTTTATCAAAATTAGTTTCCGGCAATACCATAATTGTATAACAATAACGAAATCTCTGTCGCCACTATAAGTATCCATTTTTCATAGATTATAAATCTTTACAGTACCTGCCAGACCACCCATATAATGTAAGTGTATCATATGCTCCCGGTGTTGATAACCCCAATATTTGAAAACGTTTTCACTTATTGTAAAGAAAAAGACCGATCACAACCGTGACCAGTCTCCTTTTTAACACTATATAAACTAATTCCGATTTCTTCGTTCTTCGAACTCTCGAAATCGCTTTTCTTCTTTTTTATTTAATAATAATTCCGATTTCTTCGTTCTTCGAACTCCTGAAATCGCTTTTCTTCTTTTTTATTTAATAATAACTCCGATTTCTTCGTTCTTCGAACTCTCGAAATCGAACACAGACATGCACAATCCGGGCTACCGCCCTACTTGCTTATGTCTGTTTATCCGTCAAATAAATAAGCAGCTTTGCCTGCAAGCAGTCACGCTGCTTATTTGCTTGACGGAATTATTATTTCACATTGTATTTATCATATCCACGAAGTCGTGCCATTGCTCTGGCAAGTGACGCACGAGATACATGATATTCCATAATGCTCTGCTTTTGCTGTAACTGCTCCTGTGCACGCTCTTTCGCTTCCTGTGCACGAAATGCATCAATCTCTTCCGGTTTCTCTGCTGAGAATACAAACAACTCTACTGTATTATCCTTAACCTTCAACAAACCATCCGAAGTAATCGCTACATGATTCTCTCCATCCGGCGTCCGAAAATGAATCTCTCCGATGTTGGTACTTGTTGTCATTCTCTCATGATGTGCCATAATTGCCATCTCACCATCATATCCGGGAAACACTAGCAGTTCACAGGGACCATCATAGAACACCTTATCACAGGCAATAATTTTTAAAGAAAACGTATTCATAAGCTACACCTTCCTTATTCCTGCTGCATCTTAGCTGCCTTTTCCTTTACATCTTCAATCGTTCCCACGTTAAAGAATGCAGCTTCCGGATACTCGTCCATCTCTCCATTTAAGATTGCCTTAAATCCTTTGATTGTCTCCTCTACCGGTACAAATTCACCCTTAATACCCGTAAAGTTCTCCGCTACATGGAATGGCTGAGACAAGAAACGCTGTACCTTTCTGGCACGATATACTGTCTGTTTATCCTCGTCAGAAAGCTCTTCCATACCAAGAATGGCAATAATATCCTGCAACTCTTTGTATTTCTGCAATGTCTCCTGTACCTGTCTTGCCACATTATAATGCTCTTCGCCAACAACATCTGCTTCCAGAATTCTCGATGTAGACTCTAACGGATCAACCGCCGGATAGATACCCTGTTCTACAATCTTACGTGAAAGAACAGTCGTTGCATCCAAATGTGAGAATGTAGTTGCCGGAGCCGGATCTGTCAAGTCATCGGCTGGCACATATACCGCCTGAACGGATGTAACGGAACCATTTTTAGTAGATGCAATTCTCTCCTGTAATTCACCAAGATCATTTGCCAATGTCGGCTGATAGCCTACAGCGGATGGCATACGACCAAGTAATGCAGACACCTCAGAACCGGCCTGTACGAAACGGAAAATATTATCAATGAATAACAACACATCCTGCTTTTTTACGTCTCGAAAATACTCTGCCATGGTAAGTCCGGTCTCTGCGACTCTCATACGAGCACCAGGAGATTCATTCATCTGTCCGAATACCAACGCCGTCTTATCCAAAACGCCGGATTCCTTCATCTCGTTCCAAAGGTCATTACCCTCTCTAGAACGCTCTCCAACACCAGTAAAGATAGAATATCCACCACTTTCTGTTGCAATATTATGAATTAACTCCTGAATCAATACAGTCTTACCAACACCGGCACCACCAAACAATCCGATCTTACCACCTTTTGCATAAGGGGCAAGCAGATCAATGACTTTAATACCGGTTTCTAACATCTCAACAACCGGGCTCTGCTCTTCAAATGTAGGAGGCTCTCTGTGGATACACCAATGTTCTGCATTCTCCAAGCTTTCCTTGTCATCCAAAGTTTCACCTAACACATTGAACAATCTGCCAAGAGTTGGTTCTCCAACAGGAACCTGAATACCGGAACCCGTTGCCACAACCTCCATATCCCTGCACAGACCTTCACTGGCTGCAAGCATGATACAGCGAACCACACTGTGTCCGATATGCTGGGATACTTCCATCACACATTTCTTTCCATTATTCATCACATACAATGCATCTTTAATGGAAGGCAGATTGCCATCTTCAAATTCTACGTCTACGACAGGTCCGGAAACCTGAACGATTTTACCTTTATTTTCCATAGTGTGACATCTCACCTTTCTTGTTTCTTCTTTTTCTTCTTAAGGGCCTTGGCACCACCAATTACTTCGGTGATCTCCTGCGTGATTGCTGCCTGTCTGACACGGTTATACTCCACAGAAAGCTCTCTTAACATCTCCTGTGCGTTATCCGTTGCCGACTGCATTGCCATCATTCTGGCATTTTCCTCACTGGCAGAACCCTCAACTAAGACACCATACATAAAACCAGTTACATAATTATATACTAATCTCTCTAACACCCGCTTCGGTGATGGGTAGATCAAGAACCAGTCATCTGCCTTATCCGCAGCTTCCTTGTCATAATTACCCTTTCCCTTCTGAGAACTCTCCAACAACTCCTGCTTGATAAACTCATGCGTCTTCAGTGGAAGGATCTCATTGATCTCCACCTCTTCTTTCATGCTGTTTACCATACGGGTAAAGATTACATACACTTCATCAATCTCTTCCTGCTTATACAGCTCTATAATGTACTCCGTGATCATTCTTGCACGATGAATGGAAGGATTGTTTGCAGAATACCGGAATGTATCATCTAAATGATATCCCTGACTTGCAAAATATTGTCTACCAATCTCTCCTACCACTAACAGGCGGTATTCCTCTGCCTGATCGATCAAGGCACTTGCCTCTTTCAATACATTATGATTATACGCACCTGCCATTCCCTTATCACCGGTGATAACAACAAATGCTTTTTTCTTCACCGTTTCATTCAAATCCTTACCACGGTTATCAAAATACAAATGCTGCATATCCGGAAAATGCAGTAAAATATCAGAGATCTGCTCCTGCAGACCATAGAAATATGGTTCTGTGCTGTCTAACTTCTGTCTTGCTTTCCGAAGTTTCATGGAAGACATCATGTACATGGCTTTTGTAATTTTCATGGTATCCTGAATACTTTTTATTCGATTGGATATTTCCTTTGCATTTGCCACTTTTCTACCTCCATTCTGTATTCACAGCTTCTATTCTTCATGTGCCTCTTCTGACTGAAATGCCTGAGCCTTGAATTCGGTCGCTGCTTCCACAATGGATTCTTTCACATCCTCCGACAGGTCTTTGGATGCCTCTAACTGGCTGATAATATCGGAATGATTTACTGCAAAATCCTTTAACAGCTCCAAACGGAACTGTTTGATCTTGTCAGCCGGTACATCACTGAATATATGTGCATTGGCAGATACCAATGTGATAACCTGTTCTGCCATGGTAAATGGATGCCCTAACGGTTGCTTCAACAACTCCATCAAAGAACGTCCATGTGCCAATTGTTTCTTGGTACCCTCATCCAGGTCGGAAGAGAACTGGGTAAATACTTCCATCTCACGGTACTGTGCAAGATCAATACGAACACTACCTGCAGCCTTCTTCATTGCTTTGGTCTGTGCCGCACCACCTACACGGGATACGGAAAGACCGACATTAACCGCCGGACGCTGTCCTGCATTAAACAACTCACTTTCCAGATAGATCTGACCATCTGTAATAGAAATAACATTTGTCGGAATGTATGCGGATACATCTCCTGCCTGTGTCTCAATAATCGGAAGTGCCGTAATGGAACCTCCACCTGCTTCCGGTGTAATTCTGGAAGAACGCTCTAACAATCTGGAGTGCAGATAGAATACGTCACCAGGATAGGCTTCACGACCCGGAGAGCGCTCTAACAGTAAGGAAATTGCACGGTATGCAACTGCATGCTTTGACAGATCATCATAAACGATCAATACATCCTTACCCTGATACATAAAATACTCTGCAAGTGCAGTTCCGGAATATGGAGCAATGTACTGAAGCGGTGCCGGATCTGATGCCGTTGCCGATACGATGATCGTATACTCCATCGCGTTATTTTTCTTCAAAGTATTTACTAACTTAGCGATTGTAGATGCCTTCTGTCCGATTGCAACATAGACACAGATCACATCCTTACCCTTCTGATTCAAAATGGTATCCATTGCAATCGATGTCTTACCAGTCTGACGGTCACCGATGATCAACTCACGTTGTCCACGACCGATTGGAAACATAGAATCAATAGAAAGAATACCTGTCTCCATCGGAACAGATACCGACTTACGATCTACAATACTTGGTGCCGGATTCTCGATTGGACGATAGCCATCTGCCTCAATCTCTCCTTCGCCATCTAATGGTGCACCTAATGCATCCACAATTCTTCCCTTAAATGCTTCACCAACCGGGATACCTGCCATCTTACCGGTACGGGCAACTCGACTTCCTTCGTGAATCTCTGTGTCACGTCCAAACAGGATAACACCGATCTCATCCCGACGCACATCCTGTACCATACCTTTGACACCACAGTCAAATATAACAATCTCACCATAGCAGGCATGATCAATACCATCTACATTAACAATACCATCACCAACCCAGTTAACAACACCGATCTCTTTGTTTTTTGCTTCCAACTCAAAATCTTCAATACTGCTTCTTAAGATAGAAATGATATTCTCTTCACTGACTGTTGCACCATTCGAAGAAACCGCCCCGGCCATTTTATGTTTCAACTGGTCAATTCTTCCCTGCTCACTCCAGTCATACTCTTTGGTTCCTACCCGAAGGATAAAACCACTTTTTAAGGATTTATCCTCTTTCATCTCCAGTTCCATATCTTCGGAACCAAATTCCTTATTCAGAAACTTACGGATACCTGCAAGCTGTTCCTCATCCGGAGCAGTTACATAGATAAGTTCTGCTTTCTTCTCGCCATTTTCCGGCTCTTTATCCAGATCATCATATGCGGCAACAATCTCATCAAATAATGCAAAATCATTGTTATCGCATAGAATCTTCATGAAATTACGAATTTCCTTCGGAAATACACGCTCGATAACCAGGTGTTTTTTTTCTACTGCCACTGCAGGATTTTCAAAATCCACTCTCACCTGTGGTACCGCCTCAAGAATCTCTTTCACTTGCGTAAGCATTTCTTTCGGAATCTCTGTTTTGCGCAAATCTGACGCATAATTTAATGCTTCCTGAGTCACTCTTATTCACCTGCTTTATCTAAAAATTCATTGTAGAGCGAACGATCGATCTCTGCTCCACTTTGTTTACCGACTACCTTTGTTGCTGCATCGACTACCATGTCAGCAATCTCTTTCTCTGCACCTTTAATGATCTGTGCTTTCTGATGTTGTGCCTCTGCCGTTGCATCTTCTTTGATCTGACGGGCTTTGTTTTCTGCATCAGCCACAATCTTCTGATACTGGGCATCCGCATCCTTTCTCGCTGCCTGTAATGTCTTCTTCTTCTCATCCTCGATTCCGGCCAAAGAATCTGCATACTGTGCTTTCATACCATCTGCCTCTGCCTGACGGGCTGCGGCTTCACCAAACTGCTTATCAGCTTCTGCCTGGCGGGCTGCAATGATCTTCTGTACCGGTTTAAAAAGAAAGATCTTCAAAGCTACAAGAAGTACCAGGAGGTTCACAACTGTTAAAATCAAATTTGTTGGATCTACACTAAGCATGTTACCTACCTGCCTTCCTTATTATTTCAACATTACGATAACCATCAAAGCGATAACGAAACCATAAATAGCGGTTGCCTCTGCAAGTGCACAACCAAGGATCAATGTGTTACGGATCTTACTCTCTGCTTCCGGCTGTCTTGCAACTGCCTCTGTTGCTTTACCGGTTGCAATACCGATACCAATACCTGCTCCAAGTGCTCCTAATACGGCAATACCTGCTCCAATTGCGATTAAAGTATTCATAATAAAATCTCCTTTTCTTTCATTTCTTATTCTTTGTGCTATGTATTACTCAATCTCTTCACCAATGTATAATGAGGTTAAGAATACAAATACATATGCTTGAAGTAATCCGTCAAAAATATCAAAATACAGACTAAATACAGTCGGTAAAAAGACCGGAACGATCATTTTTATGAGTTCCATAATAACGAATGAACCTAACACATTACCGAAAAGTCGCATACAAAGCGATAATGGTCTGGTAAACACTTCAAGGATATTAATCGGGGTTACGATTGCGATTGGTTCTGTAAACTTATGTAGCCATTTCTTGACGCCCAAATAATAGATACCTGCGGCCTCAACTAATACAATACTCATTACAGCCAAAGCAATGGTAACATTCAAATCCTTTGTCGGGGATTTGAAGCCAAACAAACCAATGATATTGGAAACGCCAATGTATACTAACACGGTTGTCAGATACGGAACAAAAGCTTTTCCTTTCTCACCTATCATGCCTTCCACGATGCCGGTTAATTTGGTAACGATCAGTTCTGCGACTGCCTGACGTTTACTTATGTGATCGATCTTCATATTTCTGGTAAGGAAAATCGAAAGTAAAATCAGAACTGCCATGATAATCCAGGTTACAACGATTGATTCCTTGATCTCTAAACCACCAAGTACCGGAATCGTGAACACAGTCTTACATTCGAGTTCTTCCATCAGGTTTTTTGCCAATTCTTCCAAAAAACCATCTCCTTATCCTTTACTTTGTTTCTATCAGAGTTTATAATACTTTACATAAAATGTAAAATATATATTTGAAATGTTTGCTATATCATATTGACATGGAGGGAAGTTTAATGGACATTACCTACGATTATTATCGCATATTCTACTATGTAGCCAAATATAAAAGCTTTACCCGGGCTGCTACAGTTCTTATGAACAATCAGCCTAACATCAGCCGGGCTATGAATAACTTAGAAAAACAATTGGGCTGTACTCTGTTTCTACGTTCTAATCGTGGAATCAGTCTCACACCGGAAGGTAAAAAACTATATAACCATGTGTCTGTTGCTTATCGTCACCTTCAGGCCGCCGAATTGGAATTATCCGGATCTAATACATTAGAAAGTGGTAATATCACGATCAGTGCGAGTGAAACTGCTCTTCATGGCATCCTGTTAGATGTGCTTCGTGACTTTCACAATGCTTATCCGAACATTCACATTCATATCTTAAGTCATACCACACCGGAAGCGATTCAGACAGTCCGCAGTGGTCTGGCAGATTTCTGTGTTGTCACTTCTCCGACGAGAGTCCACCGCCCATTTAAGGAAACAGTTTTAATGGAATTCCACGAAATATTAGTCGGCAGTCTCAAATACGAAGAGCTATCCCAAAAGAAAATGCGGCTTCAGGATCTGCAGCAATATCCTATGGTCTGCTTAGGCCGCAATTCCATGACCTACAGTTATTTTTCTGAACAATTTCTAAAACGTAAATTAGTGCTTGATCCGGAGGTTGAAGTTGCCACCTCGGAGCAGTTAATTCCTATCATCACACACGATCTGGGAATCGGCTTCATCCCGGACTTTCTCTCCCGTGAGCCCCTCAAAGACGGAGTTATCATCGAAATTCCATTGAAAGAAAAACTCCCGCCACGGCAAATTTGTCTGGTAGAGGATTCCGGACATGCATTAAGCGTTGCCGCTACCAAATTGAAGCATATGCTGGTTGCTGCTCATTCGGTAGACGACATATAAACCACATCATAAAATATCCGCATTCTATGATGGCTATATATAAAGGAAAAAGAACCAGTCTGGCTAATGCACCACCTGGTTCTTTCCATTATTCTTTCCTTTGTACAAATTCTGGTCAGCCTGCCCGATCATCGTCCGTATATTTGTTCCTTCTTCATATGCTGTAACACCTAATGTGACCGTCACAATAAACTTATCATCCTTGTACCATCCCCGCCTTGCTGCAATCTCACGGCGTATCCTCTCTGCCACCCGTACGGCCATCTCTTCGTCGGTCCGGATCAGAATAAGCATCTCTTCTCCACCCCAGCGGCATACCGCATCATTCTCTCTTACATTGCCTGAAATAATATTCGCAATTGCAACTAAGACCTCATCTCCACAATCATGTCCATAAGTATCATTAATCTTCTTAAAATCATCAATATCCGCCATAATCAGGCAAAAGTTCTCTTGTCCTTTATCTGCCGCATACATAGCCCGGTGTAATTCATCATGCATACTTCTTCGATTCAGCAGATGTGTTAAAGGATCAAATCGCGCTATTTCTTCTAACTCTGAATTCTCCTGTTCCAGTTGCTTCTGCATATAACGAATCTCCAATGAGAACAGAATAGAAAAAAGAAACAACATTACAAATGCAACCATTGTATTAAAATAATAGAAATAAGATGCTTCCTTTCCATTACTGTACTGCATTAATACCGGTGGTACTTTTCGACTTACAGCGAGCATCACCATATAGCAGACTGTAACAATAGTCGAAGTCAATATCGGCATTCCAATATTCCGCAGCCGGTTCTTCATCGTATATGACAGATAAAATGATACCGGAACCAGTGCAATCGTATAAAGCATAAATCCCCAATCCCATCCTAGTAAGACAGACGCCGCACAAGAATGAAATAAAATCTCAATCACCGATGATATATATATGAATCCGTATTGCTTCTTTTTCAAACTTACAAAACAATGATACAGATAAAACAATGTTATAAATACGTTGTACCAACACAGCGACATAATACCACATATAGCAAATGCAACCGCAAAATGAAAATGCACCAACGCTACCCCAAAACAGACCGCTACATATTTGGCATTTGAACTGATTGTACGCATACCGCTGAAGATCTGCCTCACAGTATGATATAATTGTTCCAAATTCTTTCCCCCAATCTGGAAATTATCCTTTATTGTATATTAACATATTAAATATCTTCTCCTAATCATATAGTTCATTGTACTCCTTTTCCCATAATTTCTCAAGAACTTTTTACTGTTCACGTTCTCTTTTCTTTTGTAAAAGCTGCTCCAAATCCAGTGATTCCTTTTTTTGTTCCGTTGGTTTTACCGTTATTTTTACATGTGGTGTTACCTTTTCCTTCTTTCTTTTTCTCTGTACTTTTTTCTTTCCAAATCGATCCCGTACCTTGCTCCCCTGCTTTTGTACCTCACCACCAATCTTCCCTATGCCATTTCGGAAAAGTGCCGCTATATCAATTGACCATCTTCGTATAATAATATCAAACAGGAAAAAGAACATAGCTATGATCAATATCGGAATGGTAAGAGAAACTTTCTTCCTTACATTGCTTAACTGATCCGTCCAGACGGAATCTTTCAGTGTAAGCATCTTTCCCCCTGCCTGCATTACAAAGTTCTCAAATGCGGCCGCATGATCACTGAATTGATATTCCTGTGAATACTGATTGGCATACGCCGTATTATAAACCTTCGTAATAATATCCCCTGTCTGTTTCCGCATGCTGATACTATACACACCAACCTCTCCGGCATCTATGACTGTCTCATAGGTACCCGGTTTAACCGCTTCCAATAAAACCTCCTGTGATTGTCCGGCTTCTTTCGTGATAACCGCATGAACCTCGGTATCCGTATCATATTCCGGTGTCTCATATGTAACAGTCACCTGATTTCCTTCTTTATTCAGCTCAAAAGAATCATTTTCCAACTGTGTATCAGCAATCACATACTGAATCAGGTTAGACCATAAAAGCGGATATTGTTCCCATGCGGCAAACTGTCCTGTCCACTCATTATCGGCATCACTATTCCATGCTATTGTCCTTCCTAACCCATACTGCCAGGTTGTAAGAATAGGATCTCCTTCTTCCGACTGTAATATTACATTCGCTGCGGTCTTTGGTGTCGCCGCAACATAACCATATAACGGTGGACATCCTTCGTCCATAATGCCCGTCAGAATTTCACTGTCTGCTGTCACAACCGGATAAAACTCCCCATTTACCAAATACGTCTTCGTAGAAAGATACACTTCCTGTGCAAAGATCCGCGGAATGGAATTATTCACATCTGTATAATAGAACCGGCCTCCACAGCTATCTGCTATATGCGATAAAATATCCTGATCTGCATCCTCGCCAACTGCTACGGTGGAGACAGTAATATTATCCTTTGTAACATTCTCTAATAAATCGTCATATCTGTGATATTCATCCTGTCCGTCTGTCAATAAAATGATATGTTTAATCTTTGCGTCACTTTTAGCAATTGCTTTGTATGCCTGCTCCAATGCCGGATAAATACTGGTTCCCCCACCATATCCGATGGCTCGGATTTCATCCTCAATAGCATCTAAGTCCGTTGCTGGTTCAATCGGTACCGCCCAGTTATAGTGGTCATCAAAGGCAAGCACACCTGCTTCATCGGTATTTCTCAACTCCGATATACCTGCAATTGCCGCCTGCTTTGCCAGATCTAATCCCGTCACCGTTCCATTTTCTACTGATGGAGAACACATACTTCCGGACTGATCGATCACTAAAGCCATTGCCATCTTGGGTATCTCCTTTTCTCCCTGTAATTCCATATTCACCGGAAGAACCTCTTCTAATTCTGTACCTTTATAATTGCCTAATGCGTAACTGCTATTGCCCCCGATGCAGATATAACCGCCTGCATAATCCTTGATATAGGCCGGCAGGATCCTTGTAAATTCTGCTCTGAGATCATCATAATATACATTCAGCGTAATGACCGCCTTATATTGATTCAGTTCAGATAAAGAACCCGGTACGCCACTTGGAGTAACAAGATCATAATCAATATTCGCTGCCTGCAACACTTTTTCAAATTCTTCTGCCTCGCGATTCGTGCCTTCTACCAATAATATCTTAGGCCGGCTTTCTATTTGTGCAAAAGTAACATAATTGTTATTCACTGTGATCGTGTCCTGTTCCGGCTCTATCACAGCCCGATACTGTGCAATACTGCCTTCCTCTCCCACATCTTCAAACACAAATTGATTTGAACCCTTTGTAACATGGATCGACTGCTGACCTTTTGCGACTCTGCCTGCATACAAAGAAAGAATCGCATCCGTCTCGACATTCGATACAACCGATACCGTAACGTTATAATGATCTCCCACATGGATCACCTTAGGCATAGTCAATCCATCTATATATACCTCATCGCTTTGTCCTATGTTATCCGGCATTGTAATGACAGATAATGTAGTTTCATTCTTTTTCAACAAACCGGTACATGTTGTCATATTACCATCATTCTCACTACCATCCGTCAACAACACTACCTGTTTCGCAGCTTCTTCATCAAACATCGAACATGCCGCCCTAACTGCCTTTTCAATATTCGTTGCAGTCGTCACCGGATAGGAATCAAATGCCTGAAATGTCTTTTGTTTTGTCAGAAACTGTTCAACGGCTGTATCTTTCCCAAATGTCACAATTCCTGCAAGGTTATGTTCCGGCATAACGCTGATCATCTTCGTAATATACTCTTCCACCCGGTCGAGATTACCTTCCATACTATCCGACACATCTACTAAGAAAATGGTCTCTGCCTTCTTCTGCTTCTTTGATATAGATACGCCTGCAATTGCTAACAAGATCAGACACATCAACAGGCAACGTACCACCAAAAACTGCTTCTTCTTTGAAGAATGCACCTGTAATGTGTACACCAACCACTCTGTCACAAGCAAAAGCAATACAACAATCAGCAAACCATTTCTAAGAACCCGTCCACCAGTTCTTGTACGAACCGCCTGTCCTTCTATGACCGTATCTTTCATTGCAGTCACATTTGATTCACTTGCAGCCGGAAAATTATCAATTGCCGTTATATCTGTCCGATTCATTTGCAGCAATTCTTCTGTCAACTGTGTCATAAAAATCGGGAACTCTGTCTTAAGTGCGACATCTGTATTATGAATATCGAACCCAAATACACCGATATTTCTCTTCTCACATGTTCCATAATAGCCTGCTACTTTCCCATCCGCCGTCTGAATGACCGGATTTCCCCAATCCGGCAATGAGTAGGTCGTTGTCTTCGTAATCGCAAAAGAAGCATCCGTCACATAATCTGTGACCGGACTTTCGACAAAAGAAAGCCATAGATTGGTCTGTTCCGCACCTTGACTATCTCCTCCAAATTCTTCCGGTACATCCGAATGAAAAAACAATAATGCAGCATTTTGAGGGATCATGTCCCAGTCCATATCTTCCGGAATCTCTATTCCATCAAATACATACAGATCGTATGTTTCTTCTGCTGACCAGACGGCAGACATCGAATCCGTCTTATAGACCGTTACCGAATCATCTAATGCAAGTGCCTTTTCCATGAACACATTTCCCTCAGAGATCAACAATACCTTATGCTCTGTATTTCCGACAACTAAAATGCTCTGTTCATTATCTGCCACCAGACTATCCTTGTCACTGATCGATGCTTTTAACACAACACTTCCGTCCACCGGTATCTGCTGTGTATCAAAATATACTGTTTCACTGCTATTGGCATCTACCGTAACGGAATACACCTGTAACAACGTATCATTCGCATATAAACTTATATCCTGCGTTACTACTCGTTCCGTATCATTCGACACCTTACATAAGGCTGAAACTCCGTCCTCCTCGATTGTATAGTTTACATAATCTAACGAACAGTTTTCCCCTTTTTGATAAACAGATTCCACGGTAACTGCCGCTTTGGAATCTTTCCTGTTCCAATCCTCTACGTTAAATTGTGTATCTGTATACGCATATATTTCTACCGTATCCATGTCAGAGATCAAAGAATGTATCAAACTGTCGGCGTTCTCTAACGTACCGGTTTCATTCGTTACCTCCACCGACCGGATTCGTTTCTTTGCTGTTGCCTTATCGGTTCCCTGATAGATCATCTCCGCTTCTGTGCCACATGACAACACCGTCACACGACTGTCTTCGTTCAATCCGTCCACAAGACGCACGGCCTTCTTCTTCGCACAATCCAGCCGGCTCATATTCTCGTCATACTGATATTGCATACTGGCACTATGATCAAGTACGATCACTACCTGTTCGGCACCTTTACCGGCATTGCGAATGGCAGGTGCCATCAATGCAATAATGAGAAGAAGCAATATTCCAATCTGCAGATACATTAACAGATTATGTCGGAACCGTTCAAATGGCGTTCTCGCTTCCAGATTCCGGTATACTTCCTGCCACAACAAAATAGACGAAAACGTCTGATCTTTCGCCTTCTGTTTCAATATATATAACACAATAACGATCGGCACCAGCACAAGAAATGCAAGAGGCCATATATTCTGAACCGTCATCTAGAACCTCCTAAATTACTCTTATTTTCCGGTTAATACCCCGGAAAAGCTTTGTAGCATAACCTTCGTAAGCGATGCATCTGCCGGCACACATATATACACTGCACCATAATGCCTTGCCATATTCTCTAATTCCTTACGAAAGGTCCCGAGCCGTTCCTGATACTTAGAAATGGCTGCATTGGATAACGTGATCTTAACTTTCTCTCCTGACTCTATATCTTTAAGGTTCAACGTCCCCTCATATTGTACTTCTAATTCCTCTCTCGCTAAGACCTGTACCAGACAGACCGTCTGTTTCCGATAAGCAAGATAACGAATGGCATCTTCGATTCCCGCTGCATCTAAGAAATCACTGATTATAAACGACACCCCACCAATGGATAAGGGACATTCCCGGATCGCTGTACTTAACGTCGTCCTGCCCTGAAAAGAACTTGCACTCAGCTCTTCTAACACATGCGGAAATGCAGCCTTTCCCACCATTCCCTTTCCTGTACGAACGGAACGATCACCTAACTGACACACATATACACGATCTAGATTATTCAGGACAATATAAGAAAGAGCCGCCGCAATCTGTAATGCCATATAGGATTTTTGCGGCGAGCCAAATGCCATTGAACCACTCGTATCCACAAATATATGAAAGATGCCTTCCTGTTCCTCCCGAAACTGCTTAATGTAGAGCTTATCCGTCCTTCCATATGCATTCCAGTCAATCCTACGGATATCATCGCCCGGAATGTACTCTCTGTAATCCGAAAACTCCACAGACGAACCTTTGGCATTGGATTTGCGTGCACCACTCATTCCCTGTGATATATGCATATTCAGATTCCATTGAAGTGTATTCAGTTTTTGAAAGAATTCCGAATCAAATACCCTGTTGTTCATCTGCCTTCTCCTCTATACCGTCTGTATTGTACCTATAATATCCCGTATCACCATATCTGCATGAACTCCATCCGATATCGCCTCAAAATTCAATGCTAACCGATGCCTCAATGCCGGATATGCCACAAAACGAATATCCTCAAATGACACATTATACCGTCCCTCTAAAAATGCTCTTGCTTTTGCCGTCTTTACCATTGCCTGTGCTCCACGCGGACTAGCTCCATTTGCAATATATTTTTTTGTGATCTCCGGTGCATCCTCTGTCTCCGGATGTGTTGCCATAACAATTGACAACGCATAATCCATTACCGCATCTGCAACCGGCATATCCCGGATGATACGCCGGATATTGACAATCTCCTCCCCATTCAACCGGGACTGTAACTGAATCCTATGATTCGTTACCGTCAGATCTAAGATTGCCTTCAGTTCTTCTTTCTTAGGAAATTCCACTAATACTTTCAGCAGAAAACGATCCAACTGTGCCTCCGGCAAAGGATACGTGCCTTCATTCTCGATCGGATTCTGTGTTGCTAATACCATAAATGGTATAGGAAGCTCATATGTTGTCTTGCCTACCGTCACCGTCTTTTCCTGCATTGCCTCTAATAATGCAGACTGCGTCTTAGGCGTTGCACGGTTAATCTCATCCGCTAATACAATATTGGAAAATACCGGCCCCGGTTCAAACCGGAAGACATTATTTCCTTCTTCTTTGATAATCAGATTCGTACCGGTCACATCCGATGGCATCAGATCCGGTGTGAATTGGATTCTTGAAAACTGCATAGCAAGCACATTGGAAATTGCCTTAACCAGCTCTGTCTTGCCAAGTCCGGGAACACCTTCTAACAAAACATTTCCGTCTGCTAAAATGGCAAGCAGAACCTGCCGGATCACCTCCCGCTGCCCTATGATTCCCCTTCCAATCTCTTCCTCACACGCCCGAACCCGTTCTATCATATCCTGTATTTCAACTGCATCCATATCTCATCCCCACTTTCTCTTAATTCAAACCATCAAAATAGTTCCGTATCTGTTTTTTTAATTTGGCCGGATAACTTGCTCCGTCCACCTGCTTATATGCTTTCTGCTTATATTCGGCTGATACTTTACTATAATCAACCTTATTGCCTGCCACTGCATTTGCCTGATCCGTTTTGGATTTCTGCATCTGCCCGCTGTCATCCACCTTACCGGTCAGATTGTCGTCCTCTCCAAGCGTTCCTTCCGGAATTGTGACCGTGTCTGTCGTCTTCCTGTTTCCTTCTTGTCCCATATCACTTCCACGATTCCATCCGCTTCCACTCTGATTGCCGCCATTACTTCCTGTGCCATTATTGCTTCTTCCTTGCGAATTACCATTTGCCGAATTGCCGTTTCCTGTCCGTGATTCTGAATTTGAATCCTTTTGCATTCTTGTACCGGAATTACTCTCTCTCTTATCCGGTGACTTTGCATTCTTCTGTGTAAGTCTGCTTGCACGATCTGTATTCTGCAACGATCGGGTAAGTGTTGCATTCGCTTTTACATAATCTGCCTCGGAATAATCCGATTGTTTATACTCTTCAATCTGTGTTTCTAATTCTTCTAAACCATTGGTCTGCGCATATTCTTTTACCTTATCATATGCCAGTTTTTGTTCTTTCCCCTTTCCGTCCTTTGCCTGCTCCATTGCCTGCTTTGCATCCCGTGCCAGTTTCTTTTTCTGTTCTTCCTGTTCCCGTTCTATCTGTTTTGCCTGTTTTTGCAATGCCTTACGCAACTTCGTATCCGTAGTCTGTTCTGCCGTCTGCTGCATTTTCTTAAGATAACGCTCCTTCACCTGCTGCAATTCCTTTGCAGATTCCACTTTGGCAAGCTCCTTCTTCGTCTGTTCTAACTGATTCTGCACTTTCGCTATCTCCGTCTCTGATACAGATTCCTTGTTTGTAAGCTGCCTTTCTACTTTTTCAACTTTTGCTGTTTCCTTCTTTACTTCAACCTGCACTGCGTGATGTTCTCTTGCATACTGTCTTGACGGAGAATCTAACAGATTGCCTCCCGCTAGCAACACGGCTAATAACAATAATACAAGTACCCTCTGAACCGATATCTTAATCGGAAACAATTTCGCAACCGATAGGTCTGCAATCACTGCAACTGCATCCTGTTTTTGCAGCATACTGAATGGATCTTCTTTTCCACGCAGACCAAATGCTGTTGTAATCTTTTCCTGATATCCTTTATCATCCGCCCGAAGTGCTGCCTGCTCCAAAGTTGGTACTCGATGAATTCCTAACCCAATTCCAACAAACACTGCACTTCCTAACACAATGCTCTCCACATAAACTGCATAATAAAATGGGACAAAAAGAGAAAAAAAGGAGATACCACAAGCTAACACCAGACCAATACAAGCTACATCACACAAAGTTCTCCGAACAACCTGTCCGCCTATCCTTCTTCGTACTTTATGAACAAACTTCCATATGATCTGATCTGCCATCTGTATCTCCTACTTTCTATCTACTTTCGATTCCTTGTAACCGATATATTTCTTGCTGCTAATTTCAAGAATGCAAAAGAAATAATCATATTGATCACGATAGAACAGGGAATCCACCATCTGCTGATTGCAAGGATGATCGACGATTGGGTTCCCATTTCTTCCAGCAGACGATCAATACCTGTTCCCATCATAACGCGCATCATAAAATCCACAATCGGCGAATACGGATTCAGCATCATAATAAATGCTACCGCACCCGGACCTGTATATGTCACTCCTTTGGCGTCACACATTGCCGACTGGGTTGCTATAACTACATATAGAATCACGGTTGTTACAATAATGATTCCTACTCCGATTGCAATCGTGAGAATCGTAGATACCACGGATTTCTTTACCACGCTGGAACAGAATATCCCAACGCTTCCAACATAGATACCTAAATACAACAGCATTCCAAACAATCCAAGCAGTGCCCACCAGCTCATGCCACCTAACACAAAGGCAATTGCCATAACCGGAATACTTGCGATCATATACATCATAACAACCGACATTGCCGAACCTAATTTTCCAACCGCAATCGAAAGTGTTGTAACCGGAGTGGTTAACATAACATCTAACGTCTGTCGTTCTCTCTCTCCTGATATCGAACCGGATGTAATAATGGGAACGATCAAACTAACTAATCCACACTCAATACAGCCTAAGATCGGAAATAAGCAGATAAGGTTTTCGTATTGATAACCACTTGTCGCTGCTGACATGTTCGTAATGGATAACACGATCAACACAACAATTATTAAAAAAGCGTTGATTCCCATAATTGCCCAGGACATCTTCATGCTTCGTGAGCCCACTACAAGTTCTTTCTTCCATATAGGGTTCATATGCAATCTTTTATGCATTTTCCTCTCCTCCTGTTATCTCTAAAAACAAGGATTCTAAATTCTCCTTCTCCCGATAATAATGGCTGACCATGATATGATGATCAAAAAGCTTATTTAACAATCTTGCCGCTTCGAGATCATCTCCCCTGAAATGGATCAACACTTCATCATCCGTAAATGATACTTTCTCTACAAAAGGCTGCTCTTTCAGTACCGTTGCAACATATTGATCAAGAGGCTCTTCTGTCTCTGCATACACCACCTTCATATGAATCGGCTGATTACCCTGGGATGCATCTATGATCTCGTCCACTTTTCCACTTGTCACTAATCTGCCATGTTCCATAATTCCAACACTGGTACATAATTCAGACAGCTCCGGAAGAATATGGGAACTGATCAGGATTGTCTTCCCCATAGAACGCAGATTCTTAAGAACTTCTTTCATCTCAAAACGTGCCCGCGGATCCAACCCGGAATTCGGTTCATCTAACACTAACAGATCCGGATTATGGATCAATGCTCTTGCCACACACAGCCGTTGTTTCATTCCTCTGGATAAGGCATCCACAAAAGCATCCTTCTTATCGGATAAGTTGACAAGCTCCAATAACCCTTCTGATATATCAGCAATCTCCCGGCGTTCCATTCCATACATGGAACCATAAAATTCCATATACTCCATAACTTTCAGATTGTCATACACACCGAAGAAATCCGGAACATACCCTACTTTACGTTTGATGTCATCCGGCTGCCTGATTGCATCAATTCCATCCACTATAACAGAACCGCCTGTTGCCTTGAGCAATCCACACACAATCCGCATTGTTGTTGTCTTACCTGCACCATTAGGTCCCACAAATCCATAAATCTCTCCCTTATCGATGTGCAGGTTCAAATGATCTAATGCCAAAAATTTACCGTATTGTTTTGTTAAATTCTCAATTGTCAGCATTTATTCATCCCCCCTTGCACAAATTCTAGGCAGATATCCCTGCTCACCCCGACTGTCATCCCGCTCATACCGCAGCCTGATCGTATTATTCACAACGTATTTGCTTAGTTCATCTCCTGCTATCACATCGGAATCTTTGAAAATCTGCTCATAATCATCAGTGTCAGGATTATAGGCATACACATCCGCATATGTTCCATAAGTAATATCACTATTCTTGGAAAGCAATTCTAATCTGGTAATTCCCGGATAACCGGTAAAGGAATATGTTATCTGAATCGAATTGTTATACATTGTCCGATCACCTGTATCGTAATCGCCATCTACCTGTGTGATCATCGGATCGAGACTTTGATAATAAGCACCCTTCACATCTGTATATTCCGCTTCATACGCAGTATATACAATTCCTACACCGGCAGACTTAACTTTGCCTTCCTCTACATAATCCGGCTGATATCCATCAATCTTTGCCCAGATGATACCTTTTCCATATTCCGATACATGCATGTAATAAGTCTCCATCATGGAGTCAATCTGATTATACCGGTATGCTTTCCGATCTCCGGTTCCACCTGTATATAACTGATTAAATGTTCCATAACCGGTTGTTGTTTTCAGGTTCGTCGGATCAATCTCTACCGTCTGTCCCGTTTTCAGGTCTCCTGCCAGATAGATATGGTTCTCAAAAGTTACCACAACCCCTTCCAGATCATAATCGGTCTGATTCGTGACACTTCCACTGAATCCACTTGTTGTACAGTTAAGATCATAAACAATGGTTCCCATCTTATTCTGTTCCGAACTTATTGCTACAAATGAATTGTCATGAAACGTTTCCTGATTATGAAAAGTAAACTGCTTGCCTTTTGCCGTGTCCTTAATCATATAGCTATAAGTTCCATCCTCCGCACCAGAGGAAACAACCGACATCGCAGAATCATAAGAATACGAATCCGTGTCATAGCTGATGTTCCGATACTTCTGATTCAGCACTAATGTATAGTCTCTCACCTTCGGACAGGTCACATTAGTATATATGCGTTCTGTCTGCCAGTCAGGATCAAGAGATATAAGTGAAACTGTATCTACAAGCGGAACATTGATCCGGTACATCAGGCTTGTCAGATAGATAATCCCTGTAAACAGTACTGAAACAACCGGTACGGCAATCCATATCTTCTCACGTTGTTTACATGCTTTCAATATCAGATAAAGAACCGGTCCCACCAACACAACATAAGCAAACAGAATGATTCCATACAGCCATCCACTCGGTTTCTTACTGTCATCCGTCATCTTTGCAATCCGATATGCATCATAGGAACCATTATCATAGTAACTGCCATTCATCACATCTGCCGTATACATATTCTGTGCTGTATGCAATAATAAATCTGCCACTGTTTCACTCATGCGATCTGATACAAATGGTTCCATTCCGAGATCGTATGCCAACATAATAACCCTGCCGCGACCAATTTCCTTGTAATAAGCGGTTCCATCTTCTGAATAGCCTAATAATTCCTGACTATCTTCCAAAGACAGTGCAACACAGTCCACATCTTTCATAGTTATCTCCTGTCCTTGTGCAAACCAGCTTAGTGTCTTCTTATCCACCGTACCAAATGTACCGGTCAGAAATCCATCATTAAAGCAATGCAATACATTCTGATAATTACTTCCGGTTCCGATGATCAGAATACCACCATTCCTCACCCATGACTGCAATGCCTCATACTGTTTCTCCGATAACTGTGCTGTATCATAATGATCAATCACAAGATATCCTAATACATTCAAAACGTCGCTGTTGTCCGGCATATCCTCTGTATGCAGTTCCAAAACATGAGATGTTAATTCATATGTGCCCATGGAAACAGTTAACCCATCCATGTAATGGAATGCCGTATAATCATCACTTAAGATTCCGATCATGGCATTCACTCCTGCATCCGCTAATGTAATTCCATCCCTCTCACTATATATAATCTTCCCGTCTGTATTCACAAGCTGTATGCAATACTGTCCGTTATATCCTGCATTTGCCAACACAAAAGATACACTCTTCGTTTCATTTGCCGCTACTGTAATATCCTTTGCCAGTGCAACGCCCACCGTACTGTCGTTGTTCATCGGCACCACCCGTACCTCACCCTCATAATTCTCTTTTGACTGTACTTTAACTTTAATCTGTATCGGCTTCCCACATGCTGCATACTGATTCAGACCTAATTCCACAGTAACCGAAAAATTATCGTTCTTCTTAATGATCTTCTTTGAACCCGCCGCCTCACATGTCATTCCAACGGTCAGTACACTGAACATCATCCACAGCACACATAATATTATCTTACCATATCGCTTCATCTGTTCCTCGTTCCTTTCTCTCACTCTCCCTTACTCTTAGCAAGTGACTTGCTTCCATTGTAGCATATATTTTCTTATATAATTCTTAGGTTTTTCTTAAAAAATTTCTTAACGCTTATATGTACCTTCTCTCACAAATGCATGTTTTCCGGCCTTCTTCATCATCTTATCATACTGCTCATACATATCCTGTACACTATTCTCCAATAAGAAATAGTGCTTAATATACGGCACCATCAACACCATGAGCATGAGAAACAATAACAGCAACGGTATAGAAAAATGACCATATGTATATAAGAACACCATGACTGCAAGAATTGCAAACGTTACGGTTACTACCAGATGAATAAACCTCTCATGTGCAAAAAATGCGATCTGTACCAGATGTTTCTTCATCTCCTCTTCCCAATCCACCTGTGCGTCTTCATCCTCCAAAAGACCATTGATATACGCCAAATACTGTCTGATTCGATCTGCCATATTATATCCTTCCTTTCCTCTCATCCTGAACATATCTCATATTGTTATTGCATTCGCCAAGTGTTTCCTGCCCGGTTCATTACTTTTATTGTACCACAATACAATCTCTGACACCAACCTTAACCTGTCAGTATCTTCATCCGTTAGAGTTCACCCCGAAACTAACCATCAGAAGATATCTTTTATTTTTTATATGACAACAAACATAACAAATTCCATACAATATAATAATAACAGACCGGGTGTCATGACATGACAAATAATAAGATCAGTCCGGAACTTACCATGGCATTGGAAATTCCGGAAGCAGAACGTGAAAAAAGTCTGAATCTCAATGTCGGATACAACAAACTGTTTACAGAGTGGGAATTGATCGTCCGTTATACCGGTAGTCTTTCACAGATACAAAAAGACCTTAATATCTCCATAGAAGAATTACTAGGTGGATATGCCATCATCCGCATTCCCCAATATCTGATTGGTACACTATCTGATTACCGGGAGATTGATTATATCGAAAAGCCCAAATCTCTCCTGTTAGAAGAAATGGAGGGAATCTCAGCATCATGTGTAAATACGGCGCAGCAACCACCTTATAGCTTAGACGGAACCGGAGTTATTGTAGCATGCTTAGATTCCGGAATTGATATTTATCATCCTGACTTTCAAAATGCAGATGGAACAACACGTATTCTTACCCTCTGGGACCAGACCATCCCCGGCAATCCACCAGAAGGCTTTCGTACCGGAAGTGTCTATAGCTCTGATACGATCAATGAAGCTCTTGCACTTGGAAAGAACCAGGGCGGAGATGCTCTTCTTCCCAGTTTTGATGTCACCGGACACGGAACCGCTATCTGTGGCATTTTGGCCGGAAACGGCCGTGCATCTGAAGAACGTATTGCCGGTGTAGCACCGAATGCGGATATTCTTGTTGTCAAACTGGGAAATCCCGATAACCGGGGTTTCCCGCGTACAACCCAGCTTATGTCTGCCATTGATTATGCATTACGTTATGCTATATCTGTCCGAAAACCGATTGCGATCAACATCAGTTTTGGCAATAACTATGGCAATCACAACGGAGATTCCATATTAGAACAATATATGGATACCGTTTCCAGCCTTTATCAAAATGTAATTGTAACCGCAACAGGAAACGACGGTGTCAGTGCCAGACATGCATCCGGCACATTATCTTATAACCATTCAGAGACCATTGAACTCTATGCCGCTGACTACCTGACTTCTTTTAATCTGCAGATCTGGAAATATTATTTAGATGATTTTACAATTCAGATCGAAACCCCAACCGGTATCCGCATCGGACCACTCTCTCCTTACTCCAGAATTCAGAATTACAATCTACCGGAGGATATTCTCTCCATCTACTACAGTGAACCGACTCCCTACAATCCCCAACAGGAAATCTATCTCTCCTGGATTCCCGTCAATAACTATATAACATCCGGTATCTGGCGTATTCAACTTCATCCCGGAAAAACAGTCTCCGGTCATTATGATATGTGGCTGCCGGTTACCGGAAGCACTTCCTCTGAAGTTTCTTTCCTAAAGCCTGACTTATATAACACCTTAGTGATTCCCTCTACTGCCCGGAATGTAATCTCTATTGCTGCCTATAATTCGATCAACCAGACATATGCAAACTTCTCCGGCAGAGGTACCTTGTATGATCTCAAGACACATCTTACGGATTACAAACCCGATATGGCCGCCCCGGGCGTCCATATCAATACTTGTTCCGTCGGTGGAGGGTATCATTCTGTTTCCGGCACTTCTTTCGCCGCACCGTTTGTAACCGGGGCAGCCGCACTACTCATGCAGTATGGCATTGTCAACGGAAACGACCCATATCTGTACGGTGAAAAGCTCCGGGCATCCCTGATACGCGGTGCCAGAAAGCTTCCTTTTCAGCAGCAGACACCTTCCCCTCTCGTTGGATGGGGTGCCTTGTGTGTAGCAGACAGTCTTTCTTAATTACCATACTGCTCCTTTACATTTCTCTCTTCTAAATGCTATACTAAAAGAAAAACGAGGAGATCATACATATGAAAAGCTTACACACAAAACACATCGTTATCCTGTCTGCCTGTACGATCGTACTTGGCATCTTTTTGGGATGTCCATTTCTATCTCAGGCTGCATCCCATAACATTACCGTTAAAAATAGTGATCAGCTAAACATTCCTCTCTATACGGGAGATAACGGAACGATCACTACAGACCTCACAACGATCACCATTCCGGAATCTGTCATTACACCGGATCCATCCACAGAAACTACGAAACCGGATGATGCAGCTTCTCTGCCTTCCCAGCCGGATTCCTCAAACAAAGATCCGGAAAATTCTGCACCAGACAAGGGCAATGCATCCGATACTTCAGGCAATCCACCTGCCGTTCCAGATACTTCTGAAACGATTCCTGACAATCCTGTCATAGTGGATCCGAAGAAAAAAGAAGAAGCCATACAGGCATATCTTGATTCCTTGCATTTTATATATAATGCATCCTCCGATTCTTCTGTCCTGTCCTTTGACACACAGACTCATCAATTTCAGGCTCTCAAGCCCGGAACTGCCAGCATCACCATCCAGGCCTTTGAACCGGAAGATCTATGGAATCAGTATCCTGTCTTCACAGCCACGATCACATTTTCTATCAGTGTAGATATGACAAATGTTACACTAACGCAGAATGCTTTAACTGCATACTTAAGTCCTATGTATACCTACGGAAAGAAGAAACCTTATTACAGTAGCAGTACTGCCGAATTCCAGATCGGTATCAACAGCAGCTATGTATTCAACCCAGACACAGATTACTCCTTTGATTACTCCGATTACTATGACCCATACTATGATGATTATTATCCATCTACCCCGAATACATCCGACCTGCTCTCCTATAGTTATACAGAATCGGACAAAGTGCAGATCAATATCACACTGGCCAAAAATGTACTATATATCCGTGCCAATCTAACCGGAACAAATGCGAGACCAACAACTTCCATTATCACCCTGACATTAAGCGGCAAGACCTTTACCATCCCACTTACGTTATCTCCTCTTACCATCTCAAACCAATCCCTTTTATTGGTCAAAGGTAAGAAAAAGGCATTAAAAGTAACCGGAACAACCGAAGCCATTCAATGGACTTCTACCAATTCCAAAATTGCCACCGTCAATTCCAAAGGCGTGATCAAAGGCAAGAAGATCGGTAATTGTGTCATCATTGGTAAAATTGGCAATTCTTATGTAGGCTGTGCCGTCAGTGTAACAACCGCACAGCTTAAGAAAGTCGCCACCTATGCCAATTACATGGGAATCCACTGGACTTACAGCCAGGCAAAACGTACCCAGACCGGATATTATGACTGCAGTGCATTGGTATGGAAAGCCTATAAGAAATACTCCCGCGTCAATTTCGGCTCTGCCGGTTATCCGGGCGTTGCCTTAAGCGAAGCAAAATGGTGTAATGCTCACCACAAGATGTTAAAAGGTGGATACCGATACCGGAAAATATATAAAATGCAATATAATCCCGGGGATCTCGTCTTCAAATCAACGAATATGAAGAAAAAATACGCAGATATTTACCATGTGGAAATGATCACCGGCTATTATTGTTACGGTGTTTCCTCTACCGGTTCCCCATATATCGACCTGACATGGGGTGCCCGTGGTACCGGTTACGGTGCTGAAGAAGGTTCACTCCTTGGAAGACCAATGAAATAACACTGAACTAGCAAAAACAATGGCTGTTGTAAGAGTAACATCACACTTTTACAACAGCCATTCTCTATTCTTTATAAATGTCTTTCAAAATACTTGATGCATCCATATTCTGATAACCATCCGGATCCGATAATATGATATCTTCTCCTACCGTTTTCCATCGCATCTGTGCATAATGTGTCAGATAGGAAGTACCTCTGCCCACATTCGGATATCGACGATACCAACTCCTATAATACTTCTTCATATAATGTTGTGCTAACTGATATGCTTCACTCTTAACCTTGCCCTCCGGGGTAGCCGTTCCACTGATCTGCACTCCCGCCGGGGACGAATGCAGCAACACGACACTTCCATCCTTACACTGTCCAATAACAATATAGACATGACCACAGCACGAACAGGTCGAACTCATAACATCTCCTGCACGATAATCTGTAACCTCCTGACGTTCTACATACGTTCCCCATCCCATATCTACAAACTTCTCTGCCTGCTTCGAGGCTGCATACACATATCCTTTGCGGTTATCTTCTACATTACGGATATTATAGACACACCATCCAACATACCCAGAGCAATCTAATCCATTATGAATCTGGTAACGGTAATCCCGGTAATTGTATCTTGCCTTCTTATTCTTAGCAAACTTTCTCCAACGCGGACAGGTACCGATCTGTCTGGTCTCTTTTCCTGCTCCGGTATCTGCCCGGTTCCATCCACCGCCCCATACATACATGGTACTTCCTATCGGAGCCAGTGCTGTCAGCAGAAAATTCCGGATTGTTGACTGTCCCTGTACGGGAACAGTCGTAGACACTGTCTTGCTGTTTGCCCCATAAATCCTGTGCCCTGTCTGATCCAAAGCATATGCCCGTACATAATAATAGTATGTTCTTCCCTTGTCGCACTTCGTCCGGATGCATTTCGTTACCTTCACATCCTCCACAACCGAATAGTCTGTTCGATCAGATTGCCATACTCCCTCGTAGACCTCATAGCCCTGTGCTCCCGCCACAGGTTCCCAGGATACTGCAATCTGATCATATACAGCAGTTGACATAACGCCATCCGGTCGTTTGAGTGCTGATCCACTTGCTTTGCAATATAATACATGAATATTTACCATACTACAAAGTATTCCAATCATTAACATAAAATGACAAATCTGCCATTTTTTATCTCGATTATTCATCTATCTTTAATCCGGCCAGCAAAGATCCAAATGGATTATTCGGTATCTCCTCACACTGATAATCAAAGTCTTCAATGACATCTGTCACAACATCCGAGGTATTCGTCTCCACATCCCGGATACTTAAGCTGATCTTACCGTCCTTAACTTCTAATACCTTAACTTTCACTTTCTGTCCAACCGTCAGCACCTCTGATGGTTTCTTGATCCTTTTCATACAGATCTTAGAGATATGCACAAGTCCGTTCAAACCGTTATCCATCTGTACAAAAGCACCATATGGCATCAGCGATTCTACGGTGCCTTCAAAGATCGAACCCGGCACGATCATTGCCATCTTCTCCCGGTCATGTTCTGCCTCCTTCTCCTTCAATACTGCTTTTGCGGAAAGTACTAACTTCCCTTTTGCAGCATCCGCAGTGATCACTTTTGCTTCTACTGTCTTTCCAACGTATTCTTCGGTATTCTCCACAAATGTGAGGGCTAACTGTGATGCCGGAATAAATGCACGGATTCCCTCTAAATAAGCAATAACACCTGCATTTACACTTTCTTTGATCTTAACCGTAACAACTGTTTCCTCTTCTAACATCTTAGTAAGGGTATCCCATGCCGACGCTTCATTGGCCTCCTTCATAGAAAGTTTTACATTTCCCCTTCCATCATCGGTCTCAATGACAACCGCTTCTACACTCTCTCCAATCTTCAGATCTTTCATTGCCGAAAAATCCGGATCATCTGATAATTCCGTAAGCGGAATAACACCCGGTGCATAATATCCCAGATCTAATGTCACTTCATCATCATTAATATCTACGATCATTCCACGAATAACTTCTCCCTCTTTGATCACGCGAAATGAATTCGTCAGTTCCTGTTCATAGTCTTTCATTGATTCCATATTCTCTGTCCTCCTATTCCGGCACATCTTATGTATCCTGCTATTCGCAAACCACTGATTACTGTGGCTGACTTCTATCATAGCAAAGATATATTTTTCCTGCAATCCTTTTTGTCACACCTGTATGCTACCTGCATATTATAACAGTGTAAAGATATTTGGAGGAATTCCTTATGGGTGACTTATCTGCAACAGGATGCTGCGGTGGCGGCGGATTTGGCGGTAACAACTGCTGCTGGATCATTATTTTACTTCTTCTTTGTGGTAACTGCGGTGGTGACTGTGGTTTCGGCGGTGGCGACGGATGTGGCTTCGGCGGTGGTAACTGCTGCTGCTGGATCATCATCCTGCTCCTTCTTTGCAGCTGCTGTGGCAACGGTTCTAACAATTCCGGCTGTGGCTGTGGATGCTAGTATTCTCTAATCGGAGAAAACGCTGCCACCACTAGTTCATATTTTGTTTCAAGGCAGCAAAAGGGCTATCATACAATGTACGATAGCCCTTATCTTTGACCTTATACCGGAGGATTGGTATGCTTCTTCTCCACCAAAACTGCCGCCGGTTTTCCCGTAAGCCGGATCAGATCCTGATATAGGATCTGTCTCGTCTGTTCCGGGACAATCTCAGTGTCAACAAAATGTCTGTCCAAAACCATGTCACTATTCATATATCGTTTCTGATACTCCGCTAACTGTTCTTTCAGAAACTCTTTTTTCTCTATTCCTTCTAACTTTGCAAGCTGACTGTGGCTGATCACTGCGACTGCTCCTTCTGCCTTCATAACTGCCACTTCCACGTCCGGCCATACATAAGATCGGTCCGCTCCTAACTGCTTGCATCCTAAGAATATATACGGACCGCCATAAGCCTTACGCAGGATAACAGTCAATTTAATTGTCGTTGCATTCGCATATGCATGGATCATTTTTGCTCCATGACGAATCAGCCCTTTATATTCCTGTTCCGCTTCCATAACAAATCCGGTAGAATCCGCAAATGTCAGGATTGGAATATTATAACAGTCACAATACTGTACAAATCTTGTCGCTTTATCTGCACTATCCACATCGATCGAACCATTCTGATAAAGCGTCTGGCTTGCCACTATACCTACTGTAATACCCCCTAATTTACCAAATCCCACTACAATATTCTTTGCAAATTCTTTGTGTACTTCTAACAATGTATCTTCATCTAATATCTCTTCTAAGACAGTTCTCACATCATAGCCTTCCTGCTTATCCTTCGGAAGCAGCAACCGGATATCCGAAAGATCTTTCTCATGATATGTATCTGTCCGATATCCCCGCTCCTTGGAATAGCATGGCGGAAGCATATCAATCAGCTTACGAACCTGTGCATAACACTCCCTCTCCGTATTCATGCGAAAATGTGCTACACCACTAACTGCAGAATGAATCGAAGCCCCTCCTAATTCTTCGATCAGATAGTCTGTTCCCTGTACCTCATTGATGACTTTGGCTCCTGTTACAAACAGATTACTGATCTTATCGATCGTAAACACAAAATCAGTCAGACCCGGTGAATACACAGCACCTCCCGCACAGGTTCCGGCAATAATCGCAATCTGTGGGATCACACCTGATGCCATAGTATTCATACGGAACAATTCTCCACAACCGGCAACTGATGCAGCGCCTTCCTGTATTCTTGCACCTCCACCATCATAAATTCCAATGATCGGCTTTCTCTGTATAATTGCCTCTTTGATAATTGCTATGATCTGCTGACTATGCTGATACCCGAATGTCCCGCCCATATGCGTAAAATCCTGTCCATAAAAATACACTCTCTGTCCATATATATTACCATAACCGGTAATCACACCATCATATCCGGTATACTTATCCTCCGGATAATATTCCACAAAACTCTCCGGATCAAACAGCAGCCGGATTCTCTCCACGATGTGTAACTTATCCCTCTTATGCTGCTTGCTGATACTATATGGATTCACCTGTTCTAAATACATCTTTCCTCCTATCGGGAAGACCTTCCCTGATCCTCATTTTTAATCTTTGCATCATATTCTAGCATACCCACTATCGAAAAGAAACTTCTTTTTTCCCGTATATCATTATAATTGGGGATTTCTTTTTTCCTATATCTATAGTAAAATATAGGTATATTTGTTTGAGAAAGAAGAGGATCGCATAATGTCAACAATCAGACCGATTCAGTCTATAGATACTTATACATATCCGACTAATTCCACACAGGATACTACCGGAGCCGCATTCGAACAGGTCTTGCAGCAGGAAACTATTGTCTATGCCGAAACAGCCGATGACACTACTTTCATGAATCCGCAGGGTTCTCTTACCGTAACTCCGGCAACCATTGTCTCCGGTACTGCAACCAGTTTTCCGGATTCCTCTGCAACAACTCCTTCAGAGTTAGAACCAATCTTTGATCAAGCTGCCAGACAGTATGGGATCAGTAAGGATCTTCTGATGGCTGTTGCAAAAGCAGAATCCAATTATAACCCTTCCGCTGTATCCGGTGCGGGGGCGATAGGTGTCATGCAGCTTATGCCTGACACTGCGAATAACCTTGGTGTCAGCAACCCTTATGATGCAACGGAGAATATTATGGGGGGTGCCAGATATCTGTCCCAATTACTTACTCAATATAACGGAGATGCCTCCCTTGCATTAGCCGCATATAATGCCGGTTCCGGCAATGTAGCCAAATACGGAGGAATCCCCCCTTTCAAAGAAACTCAGAATTATGTCAGTAAAGTATTAGCAGATGCAGGAATGACATCAGCACCGTCTTCAACTGCTGCCACAATCTACGCAGTTGCCGCAACCAGTGCTACCTCTACACTTTAATACCCGTAATCTATTACATCATATTTACAGAAAGGATATCCTATGATCCAGATTGATAATGTCACCAAAACCTACAACAACTCCGTCCGGGCTGTTGACCGGTTGAATCTCACGGTTAACAACGGCGAGATCGTTGGTTTCATCGGGCCGAATGGTGCCGGCAAGACAACAACCATTAAGATGCTGACCGGCATTCTGAAGCCGGATTCCGGCTCTGTTATCATCAATGGCTGCAATATGTCTACCGAACCATTGAAAGCCAAACAGGCCATCGGATATATCGCAGACAGCCCTGACATGTTCTTACGTCTCAAGGGCATCGAATTCATGAACTTGATCTCCGATATTTACAAAGTCCCAACAGATGTGCGCAAAGAACGAATTAAGACCTTTGCATCCCGCTTTGACTTAACAGATGTCTTAGATGAACCCATGCAGAACTATTCGCATGGTATGCGTCAGAAAATGATGGTTGCCGCTGCCTTGGTACATGACCCGGCAGTATGGATCTTAGATGAACCGTTAACCGGACTTGATCCAAAGTCTGCATTTGCTCTTAAGACAATGATGCGCGAACATGCAGATGCAGGTAATTCCGTACTATTCTCTACTCACGTGCTAGAAGTTGCGGAGAAATTATGTGATAAAGTGATCATTATTAACCAAGGCCGAACCCTGTTCTACGGAACATTGGATGAATTAACTGCCCGTTACCCGGATATGGATCTTGAAAAGATCTTTTTGGAGATGACTGCCCATGAATAGTTATATTACTCTTACCAAAACATTTATAGCATCCATCAGCATGAGTGAACCACAGGACAAACGCAGAAAGATCATGATCTTAATCCTTTCTCTGTTTGCTGTATTCGGTGTACTGCTTCCTGTTGCCATTGCAGTTGGTATTCTGGTAAAACTTATGACCGAGACATTACTTCCGATCGGATGTCAGGCACTTGGAATCCAGTTAATGTTCCATGTGATCTGTCTGTTTACCGTCATCTTTGGAATCAACGTAATCTTTAACGAGTTCTATTTTTCCAATGATATTGAATATCTGTTACCATGGCCGTTACGTGCATATCAGATCGTTGCATCCAAGTTCACCGCCGCATTCTACAGCGAGAACATCATGCAGGTAATTCTGGTGCTCTCCTGTATCATCGGCTACGGCATTGGTTCTAAGATGGGCATTCTTAACTGGATATTATCCGTCTTAGGAATCATTACCTTACCTATCCTGCCACTTACATACTGTGCAATCTTAAGTATGGTGTTGATGGCATTTACCAGAGTCATCCGCAACAAAGACCGGATTCAGAAGATATCCGTTGCCCTGATCTTTCTTATGGTGATTGCTTTAGTCGCTTCCATCGGTTTCTTACAGAATATGGACATCGACACTTATATTGAGACTTTGGCAAGCGGAGATCAGACTTTTTTCAAAGTTATGAATATTATTTTTCCAAACGTTCCACTTTTTGTGAAGACATTTAGCGAGGGAAACATTGTTGCATTATTGGCTTACGTCGTCATTCACGTTATTGCTGTGGGAATTATGTTGCTGCTTTCAGAGGTATTATATTTCCGCGGTGTGATCGGATTAACTTCTGCCGGCAATAAAAGTCACAAAAAGTCTCTTGACAAGCTTCTTTCCCAATGCAAACAAAAAAGTCCTGCCTATTCTTATTTTTTGAAAGAGGTGCGGATTCTGGTACGTACTCCGGTATTTTTCACCAACTGCATTGCGATCAACTTCTTATGGCCGATCTTCGTCTATGCAATGATCAAGATCATGCATTATAACATTACATTGGAATTTTTAAGAAGTCAGTATGCAGAGCGTAATCTACGGATACAACTCTTCTTCCTACTTGGAATTGTTGGAATCTCCGTTTTAGTCGCTGCTATTAACAGCCTAAGTTCCAATGCTATTTCCCGTGAGGGCAAACATTTTTCCTTCATGAAATATATACCGGTTCCTTATGAAACCCAGTGGAATGTCAAAGCATTTGTAGGAATCCTGTTTCCGGCAGCCGGCGTACTTATTTTCTTCCTGCCGGCATGCATTATCATCCGGATTCCAGTTGTACACATCATCTTATTTACATTATTAAGTCTGATGTCTATTACCTTTGTATCCGACATGGGAATCTATATTGATTCCATTCAGCCGAAGCTGATCTGGGACGACGAAATGAGTGCATTACGTGAGAATTATAACACCTTCTTTGCTATGGCAATTGCAATTGCATTTACTGCCATTGTCTGCGTTGGCGGATTCTTCTTATTCTGTAACACCCATATCACAATCGGATTCACTGCTCTCATCTTAGTTATCATCTTAGCCATTGCGAATCTGATCGTCTTATATCTGACCAACCGATCCGGTGTCCGCAACTTAGAAGAACAGGAGGAAGCTTAAGCCTCCTCCTGTTCTGTATTTCTATCTATTACTGCTTCTTTGTTACAATTCCTTTTTCTAATAAGATCTCCGGATAATAAGATAATTTTGCTTTGCGAAGTCCTTCCTCTCCCAGATCCTCTTCCCGGTTCACATATACATAATTCTCTAATTCATGACGGACAAACTCACGATTGATAATTGGATATGCACCTTGGATGTCTGCATATGCCTTTTCAAAATGAACAACAAAAGCATTATCCGTCAACCGTTCTCCCAGTGTAATAGCAACGATCCTGCCATCTGCCCGTATCGCACCTCCGATCATTCCCAATTGTTCCCTATGCCGTATCGCATACACTACCAGTTTCGATTCATCAATCTTGTCATACTCGATCGTATCTTCTCCATCCATGCAATTGGCCATGCACCAATGCATTGCCATTCTTGCACATTCCTGTTCGTTATTATCATTGATCGGTTCGTAACTCCAATCCGGATGCTGCTCTTCAAAACGATAAATATGATTGCGTTTGCCATGCAGTTTCTTACCTGCTAATGTCGCTAATTTTTCTCCGGAATATATATAATCACAATAATCACGATTCACTGTCATTTGATATTGTCCCGGATACCATTCCTTAATCTGTTCAAATTCCTGCTGCATTACACAATGCATCCGCAATGGCTGTTTCTGCTCCATTGCAAGCCTACAGATCTCATCAAATAATGCTTTGCCATCTAATGAATCCTGAATGTCACAGGAATATGAATACACACCATCCTCTCCCAGTGACCGGAATAGCAGTTCTCCATTTTGGAAAGCAATCTCCGTCTTGTAGTATCTTGCCCATAATACTGCATTCGCCGGTGACATCTCACAGCACAACTTTGTATTATTCTTCATTGCAAACTTAATCCTGCCTATATCTTCTATCGTTGGAACATAAAAATTCATGATCTATCTTCTTTCTATATCTTATATAATCATATTATTGTCGGGCACCTGCCGATATGGTTTCCCTCAGTTAATGCATATCCATCAGCCACCCACCGGCAACCATCCTGTCAAATGATCGACAACATAAAAGGGAATGTATGAATACACTCCCCTTCTATTCTACCATACTCTGACATATTCTATTCCGGATCTTCTAACAACACATCCACATCATTGTAACCATAGTCCATTAATGTTTTTCTTATCTTATGCTTTGTATCTTCGTTGGCATTAATATTGACCTTCTCGTAAAGCTCAAATACATAGCCAACCCACTTTTCATAAATCTTATTCCGGACATCTGCATTCGCAGTCATTGCCCTTGCCTTCCGGGCTTCTTCTACAGACTTCTCCTGCTTTGGAAGAATCGGTTCACTAGCTTCCCTTTCTGCTTCTTTCTCCGCATCTACCGCAGCAATTACATTCTCCACTCCGTCAGACAAAGTTCCGGTAATATCTACAATTCCCGGATCATTCTTACCCAAATTCTTCGCCGCATTGACCACATCATTCTTTGGCATAGCAAAGAAATCATCCATAACACCTTCTACCTGAATGATCGGAGTTTCTGTATCTTCTTCACTCTTCTCCTCATTCATCTCTCTCTCTAACTCCTCTAGAAACGATAGATCTACATTATGAAAATGATTCTTGCCATATGCGATCTCCTCTAATTCATCTGTTCTTACAATACCACAATCATACATTTCTAACAGTAGTTCATGCACGCCCTCATCAACACCGATGAAGTAATGATAATACTTCTCAAAGTCCTCTCCTTCTTTGCAATCCTCTACTTCCCGTAAGTTGTACCAATAATCCTTTGTACAATCAATGGTACGTTTCTTGATCTCATTGCCCTTGGCGCGTAATTCCTGAATCCGCCGTACCTTCTTCTGCCGTTTTCCAAAGAAATGCAGTTTCAAGGTCCAAACAATCATATAAATTAAAAATATAACAAGTATACCAAATATAATATATGTAAGCATCTGTCTCTCATCCTTCTTATCTATTCCGTGCCTGCGCACAATCAGTATTATACATGGTTTGGGAAGATTTTTCAACTGAGAAAAGTATCAGTAAATTCCTCTATAGCGTAAAGAAAGCCCGTTCCCCGAAGAGAACGAACTTTCTTATGAAAATCGAGACCTATAAGCCGCCCATATAATAAAGACTCAACCGAAATCTTTATCTCCCTCTTATAGTAGCTATATTATAATCGTTTTTTTCTTCGAATAACCATTAGAAATTGTTGGTATTTATATCAATATTTTGTTGGTTTTCGTTTGTTTTTGTTGTATAATGTGATTTATAGGAGGATATCCATATGAACCGATGCTTGAATATTATGATTATCGAAGATGATACTACTGCGTGCAGACATTTCACTGACTATATTGAACAATATGCTGATCTATCCATTACAACAATAACCAATAATTCCTATCGGGCAATCGAATTAATACAAGAGCAATTGCCGGAAGCCATCATATTAGACCTCGAATTAAATGAAGGCAAAGGCAACGGACTTCTGTTTCTGCAGGAATTGAAACGAAACGCCCTTCCCTTTAAGCCATACATACTTGTTACAACCAATAACTCCAGCACCATTACACATGATTATGTGCGTCAGCTTGGTGCAGATTTCATTATGTCCAAGCATCAGGAAGATTATTCTGAGCATATGGCACTTGACTTTTTGCAAATGATGCGGGATATCATATTGAATCAACATATCTGTTCCGTAGAAGAGCCTCTTCCCAAAGAGACCTCCATACAGAAAGAAAAACGATTGAAACGCATGGTGAACATCGAGCTTGACCGGATTGGAATCAGTCCAAAAATGATCGGATATACCTATCTGACCGAAGCGATTTTGTTAGTATTGGGCGGACAGAATAATAACCTCTGCACCACCATCGGACTTAACCATGCCAAGACAGATTCCAGTATTGAACGTGCCATGCAGAATGCCATTAAGTCTGCCTGGCGCAATACAGACATCGACGAACTGTTACAGAATTACACGGCCAGGATCAATCCCGACCGTGGGGTTCCTACTCTGACGGAATTCATCTATTATTATGCAAATAAGATTGAGAATTCCATAGAATAAGCTTTTATCTACCGCTTAATATGCGGCGTACAGTCTCCCAGAAATCATTCCACATATGTCCCACCACCTTTTTATTTGATAACAAAAGGATAGTGGATTATGTATATAATAGCTGTTGGACTGACGTATTCATTTTTGATTACTTTATGTTTGAAAGGAACTATTATGACAATCTACATCAAAGACTTTGGCCTTATCATTAGCAGTATATTCTTTTTTATCCGTTTACTGCATATACCATTTACAAAAAAGACAGCTTTCGGTTACTTTGGTTTCGTACTGCTGCTTATGTCAATCATTCCCTATCTGGATACACATTACCCACAATTTATTCTTGCAATCCTTCCGCTTGTATCCATTCTGCTCGCAGTGTACACACAGATTGATTATGATATTGTACTGAATACCAGTGTAATATCTTTTGCGTTTAGCTATGCTTTTTTTATGATATCTGCCTTTATTGTATCTGTATTTCATATTGCTATGGGACATACTGCTTCCTATGTTGAACTTCAACTAATTACATTACTTATACAATGGTGTCTTATGCCTCTTCCATTTCTCTTTTCCCGAACGAAAAATGGAATGCCATTTTTACGTAATAAGACCTATTCCCTGCCATGCATGATATTAAGCCTGTGCATTGTCATAGGCAGCATGTTTCTTAATGATCATCCCGGACTTCTTGGACTTAAGATCAGTTATGTTGCTCTGCTCCCAATTACAATCCTGATCTATTATTCCTGGCGCAGCCTTACCACCAGAACCTATCTGGACAAGATCAATACCAATAATATCCAATCTTTAAACGAAGACCTTATCATAAAAGAACAGAAGATTCAGGAATTAATTGCTGATAACAAACGTTTATCTGCCCTGATCCACAAGGACAATAAGTTAATTCCCGCCATGGAATATGCAGTAGAACAATTTCTGTCTGCTAACACAGAGGACAATCCATCTACCTCTGATCCTCTACTCGGGAAATCTCATTCCGAAACCGGCGCTACTTTACTTTCTGATCTGAGGCAGCTTGCCTCTGAACGCAAAGATCTGCTGATCGTGCAGGAATTAAATTGTGAACCACTACCAGATACCGGCAATACGCGAATAAACCACATGCTTACCTACTTGCAGCAAAAAGCATCTTCCTGGAATATCACATTACAGGTGACACCTACCTCTTCCTGTGCCCCTTTTATTGCACATTTGTTATCGGAAGATGAATTCTGTACTCTGGTAGCGGATCTGGTAGAAAATGCATTAATTGCTACACATTACCGAAACGGAAAACAGGTACTGGTAGATCTGGGTACCATAGATGGAAACCCATCTCTCCATGTCTTTGATAGTGGTATTTCATTTTCAACAGATGTATTACTAAAGTATGGAAAAGAGTCGATCACGACCCATTCCGATGATGCCGGAAGTGGCATCGGTTTGATGCAGACCTCTGCTTTATTAACCAAATATAAAGCAAGTCTGTATATTGAAGAATTTCCATCCGGTATGTATACAAAAAAAGTATCCGTCACCTTCGATGCACGTAACGGATACTCTTTATATACCTACCGGTCAGAAGAAGAACTGTCACCACTTAAGAGACGGTTTGATCTTGTTGTGGTGAGGAAATAGATATTACTCATAAATAAAGGATGTTGTCGGATCCTCTGTATTCTCCGGATCCGGCAATACAGTTACTACACAGGTAAATGTCTTACCATGAACAATCGCATACACGGTTGTTACTCCTTCCCCATATGCATAGAGATCTCCATCCTCTATCTCAGCAATCTCTTCATCGTCCGCATACCATTCTACTTCATGCTGACAGCCTTTTAATTCCAGGTAAGCCTCTTCGCCCTCATACATTGTAAGCGCAGTGTCAGAAAGAACCGGCAACTCCACTTTCACCCTGCATGTTAAGCTTTTCCCTTTCACCGTAGCTGTAATCTTAGTCTTTCCCTTTGCCTTCGCTTTGACTTTTCCTTTGGAATCTACACTCGCAATCTTCTTATCACTGCTCTTCCACTGAATTCCTGATGATGCTCCTTTCACCTTCAACCGCTTGGTTTTCCCCACAATCAGAGTTATACTCTTCTTATTCAATCGAACATTGGGTTTTGAACCAGCAGTAGATCGGCTACTGTTCGAAGATGTACCAGAATGGATATTCCTGCGCGGTAACACCGCAAATCCGGCAGACGGGAAACCGTCTGTCCGGTAATGCGGGAACCGCTTATGCGAGTTTACTCGCGTAACATTTTATCCAAGCCATACACCTCTCT
>Ga0129310_1000576_pt1 | contig 42273 bp, 34 predicted proteins | sample Go1ome_2_FD_94433 | JGI IMG/M metagenome (GOLD analysis project Ga0129310, IMG submission 94433) | Western lowland gorrila individual fecal microbial communities from Wisconsin, USA - Go1022A metagenome | ecosystem: Host-associated > Mammals > Digestive system > Large intestine > Fecal | place... | reverse complement strand
GTGTGTTACACTTATTCAATAAAAAATGGCGGAGAGAGTGGGATTCGAACCCACGGTACGTTGCCGTACGGCAGTTTTCAAGACTGCTTCCTTAAACCACTCGGACATCTCTCCTTGTGGACATCCGCTTTACGCCGTGTCGAATGCCTATTTAATTTACCAGATTTGTGCCCCGCTGTCAAGCCTTTCATGCAATTTTTTTCGTAAGACGCAAAAAAGAGAAAATTATCACAACCTTTTTTGGTCTCGGCCCATTCAGCCTCTTTACAAGCACACCTTTTTGTTGTATAATAATCACAAGAAAATTTCCTCGCGGTGTAAAGGAGAATATACCATGTCGTTTTCAGAACTTTTGAAGCAGTGCCGCAAAAAGCAGGGCGTCAGTCAGGCTGAGCTGGCTTCCAAACTGGGTGTGACCCAGCAGGCCGTCGGCAAATGGGAAAGCGGCAAATCCTCTCCCGACCCCACCACGGTGGCCCGCATTGCAGAGCTGCTGAACACCACTGCAGACTATCTGCTGGGCCTGTACCGTCCGGTGAGCAATGTCTCTGCGCCGGAGGAGCGGTTCTTCGGCAGCTATTCCGAGAGCCTGATCCCGGTCATCGGTACAGTGAAGGCCGGCTACGGTGCCCTTGCCTTTGAGGAGGACTACGGTCAGGAATACGCCCGCGTGAAGGACCCCTCCAACTATTTCTATCTGGTGGTGCGCGGCGACAGCATGGAGCCCCGCATTCAGGACGGTGACCTTGCGCTGGTGCACCGGCAGGACACGCTGGAAAACGGCGATCTTGGCGTGCTGATCTACGGCGACGAGGGCGAGGGCACCCTGAAGCGCTACATCCAGCGCGGCAACTGTGTGGTGCTGCAGCCCTTCAACCCGGCCTACAGCGAAATGGTCATCAAGGGCGAAGACCTGAACCATCTTCACATCGCCGGGCGTGTGGTGGAAACAAAAGCGAAGTGGTGAGCCATTTAACCATTTGAATGGCCTCCGTTTCACTCTGGCCATGATCAGCGGAAAATTATTTTTATTTTCGCGTTTGTCGCGCCCTGCGGGGCGCTCCAAACGCATTTTCACGAAAAAGGCCGAAGCCATAAAAGCCATCTGCAATTTTGCGCATGGCTTTATTTTTTGACCCTTTTTCCGGTTTTATCCCCTTTGGAGGTGTATTCTGCATGGAACAGACCCTGATGGACAAGCTTACCATTCTGGCCGACAGCGCCAAATACGATGTGGCCTGCACCTCCAGCGGCGCTTCCCGCACTGCCCGGGCCGGAACGCTGGGCAGCTGCTATGCGCCGGGCTGCTGCCACGCCTTTACCGCTGACGGCCGCTGCGTGAGCCTTTTAAAGGTGCTCATGACCAACCGCTGCGCCTTTGACTGCAGCTACTGTGTCAACCGCCGCTCCAACGATATCCCCCGGGCTACCTTTACGCCCCGGGAGCTGACTGAGCTGACCGTGGAGTTTTACCGCCGCAACTACATCGAGGGGCTGTTCCTTTCCAGCGCGGTGCTGGGCACGCCGGACTACACCACCGAACGGATGCTGGCCGCCCTGCGGCTGCTGCGGGGCGAATACCGCTTTGGCGGCTACATCCACGCCAAGGCCATCCCCGGCACAAGCCCGGAGCTTTTGCAGCAGCTGGGATATCTGGCCGACCGTCTGAGCGTGAACGTGGAGCTTCCCAGCGAGCAGAGCCTGAACCTTCTGGCACCGGACAAGGGCCGCCACTCCATCTTCCGCCCCATGAAGCAGATCGCAGTCTCCGGTGCCCAGAGCAAGCAGGAGCTGGCGGTCTACCGCCATGCCCCCAAGTTCGCCCCCGCCGGGCAGAGCACCCAGATGATCGTGGGCGCTTCGCCGGAGACGGACTACCACATCCTGAAGCTCACCGAGGGCATGTACCGGAAGTACAGCCTGAAGCGGGTGTTCTACTCCGCCTATATCCCGGTAGCCGAGGACAGCCGCCTGCCTGCGCTGGACACAAAGCCGCCGCTGCTGCGGGAGCATCGGCTGTATCAGGCCGACTGGCTGCTGCGGTTCTATCAGTTCGAGGCGGACGAGATCTTAGATCGGGACAACCCCAACTTCAACCCTTATCTGGACCCCAAATGCAACTGGGCCGTGCAGCACTACGGGCTGTTCCCGGTAGATGTGAACCGCGCCCCCTTCGAAATGCTGCTGCGTGTGCCGGGCATCGGCCCCAAGAGCGCCCGGCGCATCTGGCACGCCCGCAAGCTGTCCAGCCTCGGGCTGGACGAGCTCAAGCGGATGGGCGTGGTCCTCAAGCGGGCGCAGTATTTTATCACCTGCAATGGTTTTTCCGGTGCGCACCCGGGCCGCGGCACCGCCGGGCGGGAGCGCATCACCCAGGCGCTCATCGACCCCAACGTGTTCGGCGGCAATTGTGAGCAGCTGAGCCTGTTCACGCCGCCTGCGGTGGACGAGCTCATCACGCAGGGCGTGGCACCCCGGGCCGCCCTGCGCATGGTGCGGGAGGAGGCAGTGCAATGTCTGGCGAAGGCACTGTGAACCCGCAGAGAACCCGCAGGCTCCACGATGCGGATGTGGTCTATCTCTACGATGGCAGCTTTGAGGGCTTTTTGTGCTGTGTATTTGAGAGCTTTGCCCAGCACGAGATCCCCTTTGCAGTGTGGACGCCCCAGCGGGAGACCTCCACGCTCTATCCGGTGAAGGACATCCCCACCGACCACGCCCGGGCGCAGCGGGTGTTCGCCAGCTTTGGCAGAAAGCTGGGGGCTGAGACCGAGTATCTCGTCAGCCGGGATTTCCTCTCCGGGCGGGAGGACAAGGAGCTGCTGCTCATCCGTTTTCTGCATCTGGCCTTTGCCCTCGGCCCCGGCACCGTAAAGCGCACCGGCCACCCGGACGTGGCCCCGCTGTACGAAATGAAAAAGAGTCTGGACTGGGAAGTGGACAAGTTTCAGGGCTTCGTCCGCTTCGAGGAGCACGACGGGATGCTGGGGGCCGTCATCCACCCAAAAAACTACATCCTGCCGCTGCTGCGGCCCCATTTCTGCGGGCGGTTCCCGGAAGAGGACTTTCTGATCTATGATGCCGTGCATCAGGCCGTGCTGCTGCAGCAGGAGCACAAGACCCGGCTGCTGGAGCTGGCTGCACCGCTGGAGCTGCCGCCGCCCAGCGCGCGGGAGCAGCAGTTTCAGGCCCTGTGGACCCAGTTCTACAAAACGCTGGAAATTCAGGCGCGTCACAACGAAAAAGGCCGCATGAGCCATTGCCCCAAGCGCTTCTGGGCCGATATGGTGGAGATGAAAGATGAATTTTAACAAAAACGTTGCATCTGCGCCGTTGCAACCCCCAAAACCTATGGTATACTATAAGAGATATCCGGCAGGCCTTCTGCCGAACACTCCCGCACTGCTGCGGGGCAACACAAAAGGAGTATTGTAGCGTTATGGTTCGCATTACTATGGAAGACGGCGGCATCATCGATATCGAGCTGAACGAAGAAGCCGCTCCTATCACCTGTGAGAATTTCAAGAAGCTGGTCAGCGAGGGCTTTTACAACGGCCTGACCTTCCACCGCGTGATCCCCGGCTTCATGATCCAGGGCGGCTGCCCGCTGGGCAACGGCACCGGCGGCCCCGGCTGGAACATCAAGGGCGAGTTTGCCGCCAACGGCGTGAACAATCCGCTCAAGCACACCCGCGGCGTCATCAGCATGGCACGCGCCATGAACCCCAACAGCGCCGGCAGCCAGTTCTTCATCATGCATCAGGATGCACCCCATCTGGACGGCCAGTACGCCGCCTTCGGCAAGGTAGTTGCAGGCATGGACGTTGTGGATAAGATCGCAGCGGTTCGCACCGACTGGAACGACAAGCCCACCACCCCGGTCAAGATGAAGACCGTGGAGATCATCGAGGGCTGATTTTTAAACCTAAAAAATCCCGACACCTTGCGGTGCCGGGATTTTTTGTTTTTGTTGATGCTTGTTTTCAGCAGCCTTCTTTTTCAGCCAGCTTCCGGCCCATGAGCACACCCATGACCGAAGCCATCATCAGGCCGCGGGTCCAGCCGGAGGAGTCGCCCAGACAGTGCAGGCCCTTAATGTTGGTGTCCAAGTTCTCGTCCATCTTCACCTTGTTGGAGTAGAACTTCAGCTCCGGGCTGTACAGCAGGGTCTCGTTGGCGGCAAAGCCGGGCACCACCATATCCAGCATCTTGATGAACTCGATGATGTTGGTCATGGCGCGGTAGGGCATGGCGGCGGTGATGTCACCTGCCACGGCGTCCTTCAGGGTGGGCTTCACGTTGGACTGTGCCAGTTCCTTCTGCCACGTGCGCTTGCCGTCCAGAATATCGCCGTAGCGCTGCACCATGATGTGGCCTGCGCCCAGCATGTTGGTCAGCTCGCCCACCTTCTGGGCGTAGGCGATGGGCTGGTTGAAGGGCTCGGTAAAGTTGTGGGAGACCAGAATGGCAAGGTTGGTGTTCTCGCTCTTTTTCTCCTTGAAGCTGTGGCCGTTGACCACCGCAAGGTCGTTGTCATAGTTCTCCTGCGCCACAAAGCCGCCGGGGTTCTGGCAGAAGGTGCGCACCTTGTTCTTCCAGGGCTTGGGGTAGCCGATGAGCTTGGACTCATACAGCACCTTGTTCACCTTTTCCATGACCTCGTTGCGGCACTCCACGCGCACACCGATGTCCACGGTACCGGGCTTATGGGCGATGTGGTGCTCCGCGCAGATCTTTTCCAGCCAGTCTGCGCCGCGGCGGCCGGTGCCAATGACCACGGTATCCGCATACACGGGCCGGACCTGATCGCCGTCCTTCAGCAGCACGCCCTTGCACTCCTCGTTCTCAAGGATGATGTTCTCGCACTCGGTATTGAACAGCATCTCCACGCCGCTGTCGGCCAGATAGTTTTGGATGGCCAGATACAGCTGCTGTGCCTTCTCGGTGCCCAGATGGCGGATCGGGCAGTCCACCAGCTTCAGACCGGCATGGATGGCGTTCTTGCGGATCTCCTTGATCTCCTCGCCGGTGTAGATGCCCTCCACATGGGGGTCTGCGCCGAACTCAAGATAGATCTTGTCGGTGTAGTTGATGAGCTCCTGTGCAAACTCCTCTCCGATCAGGGTGGGCAGGTCTCCGCCCACCTCATAGGAAAGGCTCAGCTTGCCGTCCGAGAAAGCACCTGCACCGGAAAAGCCGGTGGTGATGGCGCAGGTGGGGCGGCAGTTGACGCAGTGACCCACCTCGGCCTTGGGGCAGTGCCGCTTTTCCACCGGCTTGCCCTTTTCCACCAGAAGGATCTTCTTCTTGCTGCCGCGGCGCAGCAGCTCCACAGCGGTAAAGATGCCGGCCGGACCGGCACCCACGATGATCAGATCGTACTTTTCCATTTTCTCTTTTTCCTTTACTGTTTTGATTGCGAACTCCTTCCGTCAAACCCTTCGGGTTTGCCAGCTCCCTCATGGAGGGAGCCTTTGGCATTCCGGCAAACTTCCGCGGAAACGGAAAAGTCTCCGGTTTCGCCAGTGGCCCCATCCCAGAGGGGGCTGTCTGCGAAGCAGACTGGAGGAGTTTCCTTATTCCTCGTTCTCCTGCTCTACAGTGGCGCTCTCGTCCACCTCGTCCAGCTCCACAGCACTGGCCTCGGCATCGGTGCGGGTCACGTCCGGGGCAACCACGCCGTCACCGTTCAGGTCTTCTCCGGTCAGGGACTCCAGCATGGACTGGGTCTCCGGGTGCAGTTTGGTGAAGCGGCGCACGGCCAGCACCGTGTACAGGGCGCTGAGCAGGTTGATGGCACCCTCCACGATGAGAATGATGCCAATGGCCATCACCAGCGTTTCCATGGCACCGAAGGGGTTAATGACCAGCACCACGCCCAGCACCACGCTGAGCACCGGCAGGAACAGGAACCCTTTCCAGCTGTCGTAGCCGCAGCGGCGCAGGTCCAGCGCATTCTGCACCCGGCCAATGGCGTCAAAAATGACGAACAGGCCAAACACGATGGGCAGGATGCTCACCACGATGTCACTGCGGATGATGAGGAAAGCCCCCAGCGCCAGACACACGATGCCGGAGACCAGGGTAAGCTGGCTCTGGAACACCCCGCGCTCCACCGCAAAGTAGCGAACCAGCTGCACCGCTGCGCAGGCCAGCACCACGCCGCCCAGCGCATAGCACACGATGTTGAGGGCCGTACCGGGCTTCATGACCAGAAAAATGCCCAGACCCAGATACAGCAGGCTCATGAGGACCAGATTCCACTTCAGCTTTTTTACCATAGAGTTCACGTTCCTTTCGTTTGCAGGGCCGTCTGCCCGCACCCGGGTCAGTGGTGCAGGGGTGCGATGGTCGTTTTGTTGATACGGGCATAGAAGGCCAGACTCATCAGGACACTGACGATCTCAGCGATGAAGAAGGCCCACCAGACATTGTTGACATTGCCGGTCTGTGCCAGCAGCCATGCGGCCGGCAGCAGCACGAACAGCTGACGGCAGACCGAAACGATGAGGCTGAAGATGCCGTTGCCCAGTGCCTGAAACACCGAGCTGAGCACGATGCTGGCACCCGCCAGCAGGAAATGCAGGCAGATGATGCGCATGGCCGGGACGCCGATGGCCAGCATGGCATCGCTGGCCGCAAAGATGCCCAGCACTAGCCGGGGTGCGAACTGGAAGATGCAGAAGCCCACCAGCATGATGCCTTCGGCATAGCACACCGCCAGCTTGATGGTCTTTTTCACGCGGTCCGGCCTGCGGGCGCCGTAGTTGTAGCTGATGATGGGCACCATGCCGTTGTTCAGGCCGAAAATGGGCATGAACACGAAACTCTGCAGCTTGAAGTAGACGCCGAACACCGCCACCGCCGTAGCCGAGAAGGCCATGAGGATCAGGTTCATGCCAAAGGTCATCAGACTGCCCACGCACTGCATGGCGATGCTGGGCAGGCCCACCGTGTAGATGCGGCCAATGGCCTTGGCACTGGGCCGGAAGCCTTTGAAGCTGATCTGGATGTCCGGGTTTTTGTTCAGGTTGAAGAACAGGGTCATGCCTGCGCCGCAGAACTGGCCGATGACCGTTGCCACAGCTGCACCGGTGGTGCCGGACAGCGCCTGCCCGCAGTAGCCAAAGATGAAGATGGGATCCAGAATGATGTTCACCACTGCACCCACCAGCTGGCTGATCATGCTCAGCTGGGTGCGGCCGGTTGCAGCCAGCAGCTTTTCACCCATGGTCTGGGTGAAAAGGCCCAGACTGAAGATGCAGCACACCGAAAGATACTGGATGCCCTGCTGGGCAATGGCTGCATCACTGGTCTGTGCATAGAAATAGGGCTTCATGCAGGTAAGGCCGATGACCAGAAACACCACAAAGCTGCACAGTGAAAGAAAAATGCCGTTCTCTGCCGTAGCATTGGCACGGTGCTGGTTCTTTTCGCCCAGACTCTTGGACAGCAGGGCATTGACGCCCACGCCGGTGCCCACGCCCACGGCGATCATCACGTTCTGCAGCGAGAACGCCAGCGAGACGGCGGTGAGGGCGCTTTCGCTCACATGGGACACGAACACCGAGTCCACCACGTTGTAAAGTGCCTGCACCAGCATGGAGATCATCATGGGCACGCTCAGCTTGACCAGCAGAGGGTTGATCTCCATGGTGCCCATGATATTTTCCCGCGCGGCGGGAGAGGTTTGGGATTGCTTTGTTTCCACGTTTGCTCCTTTTTTGACATTGGGATTCAGGGGATATGGCAAGGCAGCTGCCGAATAACTCCTTCCGTCATCGCTGCGCGATGCCACCTCCCTCAATGAGGGAGGCATTGGCAAAATCAGAAACTCCATTATACTGCCAAAGGCTCCCTCTCCGAGGGAGCTGGCACGGCGAGAGCCGTGACTGAAGGAGTAAAACCGTCGCCGTTGCCCGAAACGTGGGCAGGGCGCTTGCGCACCCTACCCACGTTACAGCGTTGTTTTATTTTTGAAGCGCTCCGGCGGTCAGCCGAAGTTCTTCTCCTTGGCGGCGGCTGCGTCCAGGATCATCTTCACGCAGGTCTCGCGGCCGAGAGCTGCGTTGATGGCCAGATCATAGTTGTGGGCATCGCCCCAGCGGTTCTGGGTGTAGTAGTTGTAGTAGGCAGAGCGGTTGCGGTCGGTCTTTTCCACCTCTTCCTTGATGCCCTTTTCGTCCTTGGCCTTGACCAGCGGGTTGGTCTTTGCGTATTCCAGCCGCCACTCCTTGGGTGCATACACGAACACGCGCAGCACATCCTTGCGCTCGCGCAGCACGTAGTCGCCGCAGCGGCCCAGGATCACGCAGGGACCTTCCTCGGCCAGCTGCTTGATGATGCGGCTCTGAAGAATGAACACCTGATCGCCCAGCGGCAGCTCATTGCCCATGGTGTACAGGCTGTACAGCAGGCTGTGGGTATGCCGCTTTTCACTGGCGGCAACAGCTTCTTCCGAAAGGCCGGAATGCTTTGCTGCCATGGTGATCAGCTCTTTGTCGTAAAGCTTGATGCCCAGTGCATTTGCCACATCTTCTGCGATGTAGCGGCCGCCCGTGCAGTATTCACGTCCCAAAGTGATGATCGTCTTTGCCATAATGTGTTCCTCCTGTGTGTATGATTTCGCTCAGGTGCTGCCGGTCACTTCTCCGGCTTTGCCTGTGCTTGGGAAGCCGGTCGTGCTGTTTCCGGTGCAGGCTTCGGCTTGGGCAGCCGCACCTCCGCCACCCGCATGGTGCCGGTCTGGTCCACGGCGTACACGCTGCAGCGTCCGCCCTCGGCCATCTGCGCTGCCGGAAAGCGGATGCCGCCGTCCCGGGTGCGCTCCATGCAGTGGAAATCGCGGTGGGCGGTGGTGGCGTGGGCCACACCGTCGTGCAGAGCGTAGGCCGTCCAGCCGGAAAAATCCTCCGGCAGCGGGTCGGCCTCACCGCGCTGTTCAAAGAAATAAACGCCCTCTTCCTTGCCGGGGACAAGCTCACAGCGCAGCCGCCGGGGGCGGTTGGCTGCAATGTCGCGGGGCTTTGCGCGCAGGGCAATGGCCCGCCCGGTAAAGTAGCGCATAAAATCCACCATCGCCATGGTGGTGCCCACCGAGCCATCGGAATCTGCCGCAGGGTCGTTGAGCTGCACCAGATCCACCATCCGGGCCTCGTCATGATCGAAGCCCCGCAGACCCATCCAGACCCGCATCGGGTCCCGCTGGCCCCGCACACGCCGTTCCACCTGCACCGCCACACAGCAGCCGTCGTGGATCTGGGCGCGCAGGTCGGCAAGGTCCATCCATGCCTGCCAGCAGGGGTAGCCGCAGCAGCCCGCCGCAGCAGCCGCAAAGGCCGCATTGGCGGTGGTGCTGTGGGCCATATCCTCCATCACGTAGGCCACTTCCTCGGGCAGGATATCTTCGCCCCAGCAGTTCATCAGGGCCGCCATGACCAGCGGCAGATCCATGGTGCGGCCAAAGCTGGGGTCGTGGGCGGAAAGGCAGTATTCCGGCAGATAGAGCTGCCGGTTCAGCGGGTGGCCGCAGTGCTTTTCCCACGCCAGCGGCCGCACCGCAGCGGCCAGCAGCCGCACCTGCGGCGAAACTTTGTCGTCGTTGGTGGAAAGGTTCACCTGCAGCTGCACGCCGGTGCCGCCGCCGGGCGTTGCCACGGTCACGGTATCGCCCATGAGGAAGATCATGCCGTCGTCGCTCTGGGAGGTGCAGCTGCAGCGGGGATAACCCGGTGCCCACTTGCCAAAGCTCATCCAGCCGGTCCACCGGTTACCGGCATAGACCCGGCAGCGCACCTCCACCATGGTGTTGTGGGGCGCAAAGGCGTTCCAGCTGACGTTCAGGTTGCAGAACGGCGGCATGGCAAACTCCGGCGTGGTGTAGCTGCCGTACTGCAGGCAGCGGCCCGCCACACTGTCCAGCACCAGCGCACCGCCGTCCAGCGCCACATTGTCCAGCTGCCCGCGGGAGAAGGTCTCGGTGCCCTGCAGGACCAGATTATTCCGTTGTTCCATGGGACACATCTCCCTTCTTGAAATTCACGCTGTTCGGTCGGTCCCGGAAAGCGCTTTGAGAAGCCTCCCGGCAGAAGATCATTTTTCGGTGTCGTCCTCGCCGGAATCATAGTCCTCTTTCAGGGCCGCTTCCAGCTCGGCATCCTTCATTTTACGGATGCTCTCCTCGATGTGGAATACCTTTTCAATGTCGCCGTAGATGATCTGGCAGGACACCTCGGTGACGAACCAGAAACCGAAAATGAGCATCAGAAGCAGGCCCAGCGGCATGCACAGGATCACCACGCCCCAGAACAGGATCTGCACGATGGCAGCCGCCAGTGCGTGGGGCAGGAAGGCGATCATGCAGTTGAGGCTGTTTTTCATCGTCAGGCTGAAGGGCTGATCCAGCAGCACTACCTGCGGCCACATGTAGGCGAACAGCATCTGGAAGATGAGCAGGTTCAGCACCGTAGCCACCCACAGCGGCACACCCACATTGGTGCCCTGCGCCAGCATGCTGAAGCAGAAATACACAAGGAAGATCTGCATCGTGACCACGACGCAGTAGAAGATGCCCGGCGCAATGCTGGCCTTGAAGTTGCGCTTGAAGGCGCGGCGGTAGGTCACCCACCAGTAACCGGCCTCATCGCGCAGGGCACGCAGCACGGTATCGTACATACCGGCCAGCGCAGGCCCGGCCAGAATGCCGCCCACCACCGCGCTTGCCAGCATGACAGGCAGGCTGTTTGCCAGAAAACCGATGTACACCAGACAGATCACCGGCAGAAAGCCGATGCAGGCCAGCAGGTTTGCAAGGAACATGCCGTTCATATCACGGCCCACAAGCTCAAAAAAGCGGCCTATGCCAGTCTTGCGGGGAGCGTCTTTCTCCACGCCCTTGCCGGCTTTGAAGTCGTTTGCAGAAGGAAATAAACCCATATTCTATGGTACCTTTCTCTTTCTCCCATTGGTCCAGCAAAGGTGTTTCACACAGAAAGTGCCATTGTGCTGGCTTTACAACTATAAATATACCCGCATTTTGTCAATTTTGCAAGACCGCAGATCCTCCGATTTGTAAAAAAAGTGTTATTTCCCCCCTTTTTACAAAAAGTGTGATACAATGACAATGGCATATTTTGCCGAAGGGAGGAAAACACAATGAGCATTTTTCGCACGATTGCGATGTTTATCTACTTATTTGGTTATATGATCGTCCATTATGGCGTGCTGCACCGGGCAGAACGCGCTCTGGCTGCAGGCGACACGCAGCTGGTGGAAGAGCTCGTCAACAAGCATATCCCGCACTGGAGCCGGGGCATTTTAAAGGTGACCGGTGTTTCCCTGAGCGTGGAGGGCCTTGAGAATATCCCCAAGGACACCCCCTGCGTATTTGTGGGCAACCACCGCAGCTACTATGACATCCCGCTTTTGCTGGCCAGTCTGGATAAGCCCCACGGCATCCTTGCCAAGGAAGAGCTGGAAAAGATCCCGCTTCTGAACCGCTGGATGAAGCTGCTGGGCTGCGTATTCGTCCAGCGCGACGACCTGCGGGCGTCCGTCCGCGCCCTGAACGATGCCACCGCCATCGTGGAAAGCGGCAGAAGCTTCGTTATCTTCCCGGAGGGCACCCGCTACAAGGGGGAAGAAGGCGGCGTCGGCGAGTTCAAGGCCGGTGCGTTCCGCATTGCCGTCAAGACCGGTGTGCCGGTGGTGCCGGTGGCCCTGACCGGTGCCCGTGCCCTGTTTGAAAGCAACGGCAACCTGTGCCATCCGGGCAGCGTGCATATCAAGGTGCTGCCGCCCATCCGGACCGAAGGCATGAGCAAGGCCGAGCAGAAGCAGCTGCCGGACGCAGTGCGTCAGGCCATTCTGGCACAGCTGTAAGCGCCCGCGCAGCCGAATCATCAAAATCAGGAGTTTTTCTATGGCAAGCTACCGTTACGAACGTGATATCGACCCCAAAGACCTCCAGCCCCGCAAACAGCGCCAGTACACCCGCAAGGAACGCTGGGCCAACTGGTGGGATTATAACCTCAAGTGGGTGCTCATCATTGGCGCCGCTGTGGCATTCTTTGGCTACAACTTCATCGGGCAGTACTTTTTTACCGTCCATGCAGATTACAACGTAGCGGTGGTGGCCCCCCACTACCTGCCGGAAGCCACCCAGACCGCCCTGCAGGACGCCCTTGCCGCCTACGGTGAGGACCGGAACGGCGATGGCAAGGTGGTGGTAAAGCTGAACCTCTACACCATGGACTTTGGCAACGAGGACTCGGACGCCTACCTTGACATGGCCGGCACCACCAAGCTTTCCACCGACATTCAGGGTGCGCTGAGCTCCATCTTCATCCTGTACGACCCCGCAGGCTTCCAGAAGACCACCGGCACCCTGCGCTACCTTGACGGCAGCCTGCCCCAGTCCGATGCAGACAGCGACTGGTGGAACATGGTCTACCGCTGGACCGACTGCCCGGTGCTGACCGGCCTTGATCTGGGCGATTACGCTTCTGATGCCGTGCAGAGCGAAAGCGGCTCCAGTCAGGAGCTGCTCAGCCAGTACTACATCGGCATCCGCGGTGCGTGGAACAAGGACACCGCCGACCTGCTGGCTGGCGGCGAAGAACTGTGGAACAAGCTGACCACCGGGGCTGTTTCCACCGCCGGGGCCGAGGGATGAGCCATGCGGTTCCGGATAAAGCGCGGCGGGCCCGCCGCACAGCTCCGCTTTGACCGGACGGCAAAGCCGGTGGTAAAGCCACAGCCGGAAAAGCCGGTCTCCCTTGCGCAGGCGCTGGACAATCCCTATGGGAGATATTACGGCAAAGCAAGGAGCCGGGAAGAGCTGCTGAAAAACAGATAATGTGCAAATAGAACTCCCCCAGTCGCCTTCGGCGACAGCCCCCTCTGGGATGGGGCCTTTGGCAGAGCCGGAAACTTTTCCGCTTTGTCAAAGGCTCCCTCTTTGAGGGAGCTGGCAAATCCGCAAGGGTTTGACTGAGGGAGTTCGTTTTCTATTTTGTTCTTTTTACACATCTGTCATTTGAAATATTCTCCCCTTTGAAACGCCGGAGGCCTTGTTGTTTCTCCGTCCCAGTTATGGTATACTTACTGGGTATCTGAGAATCAAATGGCCGATCTGAGCCATATAAAAGGATGTGAACTCATGGACGCACTGGAACAGGCACGCACCGAGATCGACGCAGTGGATACCCAGCTTGCCGCACTGTTTGAGCGGCGGATGGCCGCTGTGCTGCAGGTAGCAGAATACAAAAGAGCCCACGGCCTGCCCATTTACGACGCTGCCCGCGAGACGGCAGTGCTGGAAAAGGCTGCGGCCCGCATTCAGTCTCCCGCCCTGCGGCCCTATTATAAGGATCACGTGCAGAACCTGATGGACGTGGCAAAGCAGTACGAAGCCGTGGTGCTGGGCCAGAACCGCGCCGCCTATCAGGGCGTGGAGGGTGCCTTTGCCCATATCGCCCTCCGGGCGCTGTTCCCCCACGCCGAGGCCGTGAGCTACCCCACCTGGGACGAGGTGTTTGACGCGGTGGAACGCGGCGATGCCGCCCGGGGCGTCGTTCCCTTTGAGAACAGCCATGCGGGCGATGTTTCTGCCGTGCTGGATCTGTGCTACAATCACCCGGCGCTGTGGGTGGTGGATGTGTACGATCTGCCCATCTCCCAGAACCTGCTGGTGCTGCCGGGCACAAAGCTCGACCAGATCAAAAGCGTCTACAGCCACCAGCAGGCCATCGCCCAGAGCGAGACCTTTTTAAGACAGTTCGGCCTGCCCGCCACCGCCATGGCCAACACCGCCATGGCCGCAAAGTTCGTGGCCGAAAGCGGCGACGCCTCCAAAGCGGCCATTGCAAGCGTGGAGACGGCGGCGCTGTACGGGCTGGAAGTGCTGGTGCCCAGCATCAACACCGACGGCGACAACACCACCCGCTTTATCGTGCTCAGCCGCGAAAAGCCCACCGGCGGCAACCGGTTCTCGCTGCTGTTCACGGTGGACAACAAGCCCGGCAAGCTGGGCGAGGTGATCCAGATCATCGGTGCCAGCGGCTTCAATATGGAATCCATCAAGAGCCGCCCCATGCCCCATGTGCCCTTTGAATATTACTTTTACGTCGAGCTGGTGGGCGACCCCACCGCCGATGAGACCGCCGCGCTGCTGCGCGAGCTTGACCGCACCTGCCGTACCGTGCGGCTGTTAGGAGTGTATACCAAATGAGTGAATTTATCGGAACCAAGCTGACCATGAATCTGGGCGAGCGCAGCTACGACATCATCGTTAAGAGCGGCTCGCTGGAAAACCTGTACCAGTTCGCCCGGCTGGACCGCCGGGTGGCGGTTGTCACCGACAGCGGTGTGCCCGCACAGTACGCCCAGATGGTGGCCGACCAGTGCAAGGATGCCCGCATCATCACGGTGCCCCAGGGCGAAGCCAGCAAGAGCTTTAAAATTCTGGAATCCGTGCTGCGCCAGATGCTGGAATTCGGCATGGGCCGCGGCGATCTGGTGATCGCCGTAGGCGGCGGCGTGGTGGGCGATCTGGCCGGTTTTGCCGCTTCCATCTACATGCGGGGCATCGACTTCATCAACTGCCCCACCACTACCCTTTCCATGATCGATTCCTCCATCGGCGGCAAGACCGCCGTGGATCTGGGCGATACCAAAAACATCGTGGGTGCCTTCTGGCAGCCCAAGCTGGTCATCGTGGACCCGGACACCCTTGCCACCCTGCCCCGCCGCCACTTCATCAACGGTCTGGCAGAAGCCGTCAAGGCAAGCCTGCTGGCAGACCCCGAGCTGTTCGCAATCTTTGAAAATGGCGACGTGGATGCCCAGATCGGCGAGATCATCTGCCGCAGCCTGCGGTTCAAGAAGAACATCGTAGAGCAGGACGAGACTGAGCAGGGCATGCGCAAGGCGCTCAACTTCGGCCACACCATCGGCCACGGCATCGAGGCCGTCAAGGGCATCAAGGGCCGCCGCACCGTGGGCCTTTACCACGGCGAGTGCGTGGCGCTGGGCATGCTGCCCATGATCGAATCCAAGGCATTGCAGAAGCGGGTGCGCGCGGTATACCGCCGCCTCGGCCTGCCCACCCGCACCACCTACGATAAGGAAAAGGTGCTGGCTGAAATGCTGCACGACAAAAAGGCACAGAGCGGCCAGATCACCGTTATCAAGGTGCCGGGTCTGGGCTGCTGGCGCGCCGAGACCATCCCGGTGGAGGGTCTGCGTCCCCTGCTGGGCATTGAGGAGTAAGCCATGAAAAATACATTCGGCAGCGACCTTTCGCTGACCATTTTCGGCGAGAGCCACGGCCGCGCCATCGGCGCGGTGCTGGACGGCATGGCCGCAGGCCTGCCGGTGGACGAGGCATTTCTCGCCGCCTGCATGGACAAGCGCCGTGCCCGGGGCGACGGCCTGTCCACTCCCCGGGTGGAGGCAGATGCCGTGCAGCTGCTGTCCGGCGTGATGAACGGCCGCACCACCGGCACCGCCATTGCCCTGATGATTGAAAATACCAACACCCGCAGCGGCGATTACGCCAAGACCGCAGACCTTCTGCGCCCCGGCCACGCAGACTATACCGCCTATGCCAAGTACCACGGCTTTCAGGATGCCCGGGGCGGCGGGCACTTCTCCGGCCGGGTGACGGCCGCCCTTGTGGCGGGCGGTGCCATCGTGCTGGGCGCACTGCACCGTGCGGGCATCGACATCACCACCCATATCGCGGAGTGCGCCGGTATTGCGGACACCCGCTTTGCGCTGGACGATGCCGCACAGCTGGCTGCACAGGTGGAAGCCCTTGCCAGCAAGCCCGAGGGCTTTGCGGTGCTGGACGAGAGCGTAGAAGAACCCATGAAAGCCGCCATCCGTGCCGCCGGAGCCGAGGGCGACAGCGTGGGCGGGATGCTGGAAACTGCCATCCTCGGCCTGCCGGCCGGCATCGGCGAGCCCTATTTCGACAGTGTGGAGAGCGAGATCGCACATCTGGCGTTCTCGGTGCCCGCCGTCAAGGGCATCGAGTTCGGCACCGGCTTCGGCTTTGCCGGAATGCGCGGCTCCGAAGCAAACGACGCCTTCCGCATGACGCCGGAGGGTGCGGTGGTGACCGCCACCAACCACAATGCGGGCATCAACGGCGGCATCGCCAACGGGATGCCGGTGGTGTTCCGCACCGTGGTCAAACCCACACCCAGCATCTACAAGCAGCAGGATACAGTAGACTATCTTGCCAAAAAGGACGCACAGCTGTCCATTCAGGGCCGTCACGACCCCTGCATCGTGCCCAGAGCCGCCATCGTGCAGACCTGCACCGCCGCACTGGCTGTGGGCGATCTGCTCACGGCACGCTACGGCGAGGCCTGGATGACCCACCCCACCAGCTTCCGGAAGGAGGACGAGTAAAATGGAATACGGGCTCATCGGCGCAAAACTCGGCCACTCCTACTCCAAGATCATCCACGAGATGCTCTGCGGCTACCACTACGACCTGTGCCCTCTGCCCACCGAGGAAGAGGCCCGGGCGTTTCTGGCAAAGCGGCAGTTCAAGGCCATCAACGTCACCATCCCCTATAAGAAGCTGGTGATGGAATATTGCTCCTACATCGACCCGCGGGCCAAGGCCATCGGAGCGGTGAACACAGTGGTGAACAAAAACGGCCTGCTCTACGGGTACAATACCGATTACATGGGCTTTGCCCACCTGTGCGACGCCCACGGCGTGAATTTTGCAGGCAAAACCGTGCTCATTCTGGGCACCGGCGGCACCCACAACACCACCAGCGCGGTAGCCCGGGACAAGGGTGCGGCAAAGGTGCTGACCGTCAGCCGCCATCCGGACCCGGAAAAGGGCGAACTGAGCTATGCCGAGGCCGTTTCCAGCGGGGCACAGATCGTGGTAAACACCACCCCGGCGGGCATGTACCCGAATGTGGGGGTATGCAATCTGGACGTTGCCGCCATGCCGGGCCTTGAAGCTGTGGTGGATGTGGTGTACAACCCCGACAAGACCGAACTCATCCTCCGTGCCGAGGAAGCGGGCGTGCCGGTGGCTGTGGGCGGCCTTGAAATGCTGGTGGCGCAGGCAGTGTATGCCGCAGAATATTTTCTGGACCGCAAGTTCGAGGATGCGCCGGTTGAGATCCGCCGCATCACCGCCGCACTGCGCCGGGATATGCTGAATATTGCTCTCATCGGGATGCCCTCCTGCGGCAAGACCACCCTCGGCAGGCTGCTGGCAAAGAGCCTTGGCCGCACCTTTGTGGACCTCGACGAGGAGATCGTAAAGACCGACGGCCGCAGCATCCCGGATATTTTTTCCGCCGAGGGCGAGGACGGCTTCCGCGCCCGGGAGACCGCCGAGGCCCGCCGTTTCGGCAGGGAGGGGCGGCAGCTCATCTCCTGCGGCGGCGGTATCGTGAAACGGCCCGAAAACCTGCGGGCGCTGCACCAGAACGGCGTCATTCTGTTCATCGACCGGCCATTGGATGCACTGACCGTGGGCGGCGGCAGACCGCTTTCTTCCAGCATGGACGCTCTGCGCCAGATGGAAGCCCAGCGCCGCCCGCTGTATCTGGCCGCAGCAGACGCCGTGATCCCCAACAACGGCACACTGGACGAAGCCCTGCGTGCCGCCCTGGAGGCATTGGATGAAATTTTTGATTCTTAACGGCCCGAACCTCAATCTCATGCGCTGGTCAGAGCCGGGCGTGCCCGGAGAGCTGGACTACAACGCCATCATGGACTATGTGCAGGCAGGCTGTGAGCAGCTGGGCATCGAGACCGACTGCTGCCAAACGAACCACGAGGGCGACCTTGTGGACGAAATTCAGGCGGCGGCGGGCCGGGTGGACGGCATCGTGCTCAACCCCGGGGCCTACGCCCACTACAGCGTGGCCATTCTGGACGCCCTGCGCCTGTGCGGCGTGCCCGCCGTGGAAGTGATGCTGCACGCCCCGGATGAGTGGGAGCCCTTCCGCAAGACGGACGTGGTGTCCTTTGGCTGTCAGGGCCACTTCATCGGAGAAGGCCCGCAGGGCTACCTGCACGCCTGCATCTATCTGGCCCAGCTGCTGCGCACCGACGGCTCCAGCAAGGCGCATATCGTGATGTAAAAACGAAAGGAAATTATCACTATGATCATCTCCACCAAAAAAGGGACTCCGAAGGACGAACTGGAAAAGATCGTTGACAAATTCGAGAAGCAGGGTCTGGACGTGACCCTCATCACCGGCAGGGACTACAACGTGTTCGGTCTGGTGGGCGACACCACCAAGATCGACGAACGGGACGTGCTGGCAAACCCGTGGATCGACAACGTTACCCGCGTGTCCGCGCCCTATAAGCGCGCAAACCGCCTGTTCCACCCGGCAGATTCGGTCATCGACTGCGGCGGCGTGAAGATCGGCGGCAAGGAAAAGATCGCCGTCATGGCAGGCCCCTGCAGCATCGAGGGCGCAGAGCAGGCTCTGCGCATTGCACAGGGCGTCAAGGCCGGCGGTGCCACCCTGTTCCGCGGCGGCGCTTACAAGCCCCGCACCTCTCCCTACTCCTTCCAGGGCCTTGAGACCGAGGGCATCTTGGACATGGTAAAGGCCCGCGAGGCCACCGGCATGCCCATCGTCTCCGAGCTGATGAGCGAGGACCGCATCCCCGAATTTGAGGAGTATGTGGACGTGGTGCAGATCGGTGCCCGCAACATGCAGAACTTCCAGCTGCTCAAGGCCGTAGGCAAAATGCACAAGCCGGTGCTGCTCAAGCGCGGCCTGTGCAACACCATCGAGGAGTGGATCATGAGCGCCGAGTATATCATGGCCGGCGGCAACGAGCAGGTCATTCTGTGCGAGCGCGGCATCCGCACCTTTGAAAAGTATACCCGCAACACCCTCGACCTGTCCGCCGTGCCCATCATCCACGAAAAGACCCACCTGCCCATCATCGTGGACCCCAGCCACGCCACCGGCAAGGCCAATCTGGTGGAGCCCATGATGATCGCCGCCGTGGCCGCCGGTGCCGACGGTCTGGAAGTGGAGGTTCACTACGACCCCCAGCACGCATGGAGCGATGGTGCCCAGTGCCTGACCCCGGACAGCTTCGCACAGGCCATGGCAAAGTGCCGTCAGGTGGCATGGGCCATTGGCCGCAATATGTAAAAGGCAAGCGTCCTCGCCCTCTCAGTCTCACATTCGTTCGACAGCTCCCCCAAAGGGGGAGCCCTTGGCAAAACCGAAAACTTTGCCGTACTGCCAAAGCCTCTCACTTTGAGGAAAGACTTCCCCCGGCCGGGACAGATTCTCCCCGCGCCGGGGAGAAATGTCACCACAGGTGACAAAGAGAGGAACAGATGTCACCGCAGGTGGCAAAAGAGGGAGTGTGGCATCGCGTAAGCGATGACGGAGAGGGCGAGCCGCCTAAAGGGTTTATCTATGCTTGTAACAATAACACGATCCCCCAGTAAAATTTCCGGCACCATCACCGCCCCGCCCAGCAAGAGCATGGCTCACCGTGCTGTGCTCTGCGCCGCGCTGGCCGAAGGGCGCAGCCACATCACCAATCTGGAATTCAGCAAGGACATCTCCGCCACGCTGGGCGCAGCGGCACAGCTGTGCGCCCGTGTGCGCACCGGCGCAGACGATGCCGTGGTGGAAGGGCTGGGGCATTTTGTGCCCCTCGCCGCGCCGGTGGACTGCTGCGAGAGCGGCAGCACCCTGCGCTTTCTCATCCCCATCGCCAGCCTGACCGGACAGGCTGTGACCTTCACCGGCCGCGGGCGGCTGATGGAGCGGCCCCAGTCGGTGTATGAAGCTCTGTACCGGGAGCAGGGCCTGCGGTTTGAGCAGAGCGCTGCCGGGCTGACCGTGGAAGGCGCACTGACCCCCGGCAGCTACCGGCTGGCAGGCAACGTGTCCAGCCAGTTCATCAGCGGGCTGCTGTTTGCCCTGCCGCTGCTGGCCGGAGACAGCACGCTGCACCTCATCCCGCCGGTGGAGAGCCGCAGCTACATCGACATGACCCGTGCGGTGCAGGCGGTCTTTGGTGTCGAGAGCCGCTGGCAGGACGAAAACACCCTTGTTCTCCCGGGCGGGCAGACCTATCACCCCTGCGACTATACCGTGGAGGGCGATTACAGTCAGGCTGCGTTCCCGGCGGTGCTGGGCGCGGTGTGCGGCGGCGTGACCATCACCGGCCTTGCCCCGGACACCCTGCAGGGAGATGCCGCCATTCTGGACATCCTGCGCCGGTGCGGCGCGGTGTTTACCCGCACGGCAGAGGGCATCTCTTTTGAAAAGGCCCCCCTGCACGGGGTGGACATCGACCTTGCGGACTGCCCCGACCTTGGCCCTGTGCTCATGGTGCTGGGCCTGTTGTGCGAGGGCACCACGGTCATCCGCAACGCAGAGCGGCTGCGCCTGAAGGAGAGCGACCGCATCGCGGCCATGGAGGCCGAGCTGCGTGCCTGCGGCGGCGTGCTGGAAAGCGAGGGCGGCACCATCACGGTGCAGGGCTGCGCAGACAGGCTGCACGCCCCGGCGGGCGTTTTGCACGGCCACAACGACCACCGTGTGGTCATGAGCCTTGCGGTGCTGAGCCTTGCCACAGGCATTCCCCTGACGGTGGACGATGCCGAAGCCATCACAAAAAGCTGGCCGAATTTCTTTGAAGCCATCAAGCCCTTGGGCGCGGAGGTGGAACATGTTGGATAAAACAAAACGTTATCTCGTGGTGGGCCTTGGCCTGCTGGGCGGCAAGTACGCACTGGAGCTGACGAAAGCCGGCTTCCATGTGGACGGCATCAACCGCAGCGAGGGGCATCTGCAGTACGCCCTCAGTCACGGCTATATCGCCAGCGGCAAGACCCACGATTTTGAGGATCTGGTGCAGCAGGCCGACCATATCATCTTCGGTCTGTACCCCACAGCCCTGCTGGAGTGGTTCAAAACCTACGGGCATCTGCTCAAGCCCGGCTGCATTTTTACGGATGTGTCCGGCGTAAAGACCGGCCTTGTGGAGCCGGTGCAGGCCATGTGCCCGGCAGGCGTGGAGTTCATTGCCAGCCACCCCATGGCGGGCCGCGAGACTTCCAGCGTGGAACACGCCGCCGAGGTGAATTTTGCCCCCGCCAACTTCATCATCACCCCCACTGAAAAGAACACTCCGGAGGCCATCCAGTGGCTGCGGGAGCTGGCCGAGGTGCTGGGCTTCAAGCACATCTGCACCCTGACCGTGCAGGAGCACGACAGGATGGTCGGCTATGTGAGCCAGCTGTGCCACGCCATCGCCGTGAGCCTGATGTGCGCCAACGACAACTCTTCGCTGTGCGAGTACACCGGAGACTCCTTCCGGGATCTGACCCGCATTGCACGCATCAACGATAAAATGTGGGCCGAGCTGTTTTTGTGGAACAAGCAGAACCTGATCAGCGAGATCGACCAGTTCGATGCCGCTCTGCAGGAAATGCGCTCTGCTCTTGTGGCCGATGACCGGGATAAGCTGGAGGAAATGTTCCGTCTTTCCACCCAGCGCCGTGCGGCCTTTGACAAAAAACTGCCCGAATAACCTGAATTTGGAAAGCCGGAGGTATTGCCATGCCCAAGCAGGAAGGCCAGAAATCCAAGCTTTTGACCCTTTTGCGCATCCTTGAGCAAAAGACTGATGAAGAACACCTGCTCAACGTTCCCCAGCTGGTGCAGCTGTTGGAGCAGCAGGGCATCCTTGCCGAGCGCAAGAGCATTTACAGCGATATCGACACCCTGCGCTCTCTGGGCTTTGATATCCAGCTGCAGCGCGGGCGCGGCGGCGGCTACTGGCTGGCCAGCCGCACCTTTGAACTCTCGGAGCTCAAGCTGCTGGTGGACGCCGTGCAGGCCAGCAAGGTCATCTCTGCCCGCACCAGCCGAAAGCTCATCCACAAGCTGGAAGCCCTCTGCTCCGACTACGAGGGTTCCCAGCTGCAGCGTCAGGTATATGTGGACGGCCGCCCCAAAAGCGACAGCCACACCCTGCTGTACAGCATCGACGCCCTGCACAGCGCCATCAACGCAGGCCGGATGGTGAGCTTCCGGTACAAAAAAGATGGCACCCGCACCGTGAGCCCGTGGCGGCTGGCGTGGGACGGCGGGTGCTACTACCTCATTGCCTATCAGGACGAGAAAGAGCCTGCGGGCATTCGCAACTACCGTGTGGACCGCATGTCTGCCGTGATGGTGCTGGACGAAGCGCGCCGGGGCAAAGCCGAATTCCGCCAGTTCGACCTGCCCGCCTATCTGCGCAAGCACTTCAACATGTTCGGCGGGCCGGAGCATCTGGTCACCCTGCGCTGCGCCGCCGACCTTGAAAGCGCCATGCGCGACCGTTTTGGCAAAGCACCGGTCTTTGTTCCGGAAGAGGACGGCAACCACTTCCACTTTGATGTGCCGGTGTGCGTCAGTCCCCAGTTCTACGGCTGGGTGTGCGGCTTTGACGGCAAGGTGGAAGTGACCGCCCCCGCCGAGGTACGGCAGGGGATGCGGGAAATGGCCCAAAAATTAGCGGAGATGCATCAATAACCGAAAAGAACGGCTCCTGCCCATTGGGTAGGAGCCGTTTTTGAACCCTCTCAGTCACGGCTTGCGCCGTGCCAGCTTCCCCGAAAGGGGGAGCTCTTTTCTGCGTTACGGTTTGCTCCATAAAAGCTCCCCCTTCGGGGGAGCTGGCTGCGAACTCGTGAGCAGACTGAGAGGGTTTTATTCTTCAAATTCCAGATCGCCGGGCAGGATCAGGTCCAGCTCCGCGTCCGGCTCTGCCACAAGGCGGCGGCTCTGGTGGAAGATGGCCTTTTCCAGCGTGTTGCGGGCAAGACGGCCATTGCCGGCGGTGCGGCTGTCCAGCGCCTGACGGCGCTTGTAGTAGCCCAAAAGCGGGAAGGTGCAGCCCTCGGCAAGGCGGTAGCCCTTGCCCTTTGCCAGCACGTTGGTGATGTCCAGCAGCTCGTCCGCCGTGTAGTCCGGGAACTCGATCTTGTTGGGGAAGCGGCTGGCAAGACCGCTGTTGGCGGTAAGGAATACTTCCATCTCCCGGGTGTAGCCCGCCAGAACGACCACCAGCTCGTCCCGGTGATCCTCCATGCCCTTCACAAGGGTGTCGATGGCCTCCAGGCCAAAGCTGTCCTGCTCGCTGCGGTAGAGGCTGTAGGCTTCGTCGATGAACAGCACGCCACCCAGCGCGCTCTCGATGACGCTATTGGTCAGCGGGGCAGTGTGGCCGGTGTAGCGGCCCACAAGGTCGGCGCGGGTCACTTCCACCAGCTGGCCACCCTTCAGCGCGCCAATGGCCTTGAGGTACTTTGCCACCAGACGGGCAATGGTGGTCTTGCCGGTGCCCGGGTTGCCGGTGAAAATCATGTGCATGGAAAGGCTGGCGGTCTTGAAGCCTGCCGCCGCGCGGCGCTGCTGCACCTGCAGGTTATCCGCCAGACCGAACACATACTCCTTGACCGCCCCAAGGCCCACAAGGCTGTCAAGCTCTGCGCGGACCGCTTCTGCAGCCCCCGTGTACTCTGCGGGCAGCAGGGCAGACAAGTCGGCGGGGGCGGCATCGTTCAGTGCAAATTGCACGCCCTCCGGCTTTGCGGTCAGGGTGACGGTGCCGGTAAGCTTTGCATCGGTCTGCAGGCAGTATTCACTCAGGGCACGGAAGATCTCATCGCAGGCTTCCCCAAGGCCCGCTGCGCCCTTTTCTTTCGTGCACCGGGCTGCAACATAGTCCCGCACATCGGCCCCTGCACAGAGGGTCAGACCAAGGCGGGCGCTCACCTTCTGGGCCAGCGCATTCAGCTGCTGCGCCGCCAGCGCTGCAAGGTCCTCGCGGGCAAAGGCGCTGGTGGCGCACACATCGCCCACCGCCGCCACAAAGGACGCACCGAACTTATCTGCCAGCGCGTCCCGGCCCTTGCGGGAAAAGAAGATGAGGTACTTGCCGCAGGGGGTGATGCTGCTCACTGCGCCCGGAGCCAGCGCCGTGCCCGCATCCACAAGGATGCCCTCCTTGTTCACCAGATACCGGCTGGAAAGCGGTGCGCTGCCCTTGACGGCCAGATCGGACAGCGTTTTCAGGAAGCCGGGATGGCAGCTTTCGTAGTGCTCAAAAATCACGATCTCCCCGGGTGCGTGCAGGGCCGCGTACAGATCCTGCAAAAACAGCTTTTCCGCACCGGAATTGGGGTAGAGGGCAAGATCCACCACCGCGGTTTTGTCGCTCTGCAACAGGCCCCGCGCCGCCATGATGCGGGCGGTCTCTGCCAGCGCAAAGTGCCGCCCGGTGCCCGCACCTCCGCAGAGCAGAATCACGTTGCGTGCCGCAGGGCGCTCGGTGCCCAGCACAAAGGGCCGACGCATGGCGCGCACCACGCTGTCCACAAAGGCGTCCTGTCCGAGCACGGTCTTTTTCACCTCGGCGGCAAGGCCCTCAAAGCTGCCCAGCTGCTCGGCGGGCAGGTCTGCCGTGCCTTTGGCAAGCAGGCCGTCGGCTTCCATATCCCGCAGCATCTGGCGGCTGTCCTTCAGTGCAGACTGCACGGCATCATCCTTCGTTCTGAGCTGAGCATTCTGCTTTTTGAGCAGGGCATCCAGCTGCTTCTGGTTTTCCAGCAGGGCAGCGTTCAGGTCCGGCACGGCTGAGGTCCCGGATTTCTGCGGCTTCGCCTCCGGCTGGGCGGTGCCGCCAAAGCGCGGCCTGCCCCCTGCACCGAACACACCGTTCATAAGGTTTTCCCAATCGTCGGTATATGCCATGGTTTGCCCTCCGTTTTTGTCGTTTTCTTCCAGTATAGTGTACCCGGACAGGTTTTGCAATTCCCTCTTGAAAAATCCACACCGGTTGTTTACACTTACTGTATGGAAAATAAGAAGAAGGAATGAAGGAAACCATGAGTGCCAGAACCCCCGCCGAACTGAAAGAACTGTTCGAGAGCGACACCTTTGCCCGGGACACCACCTGCACCGGGCCGCTGGGGCCGGAGTATACCCTCTCCGGCACGCGGCTGCGTCTGTGGGCGCCTACAGCTCAGAGCGTGTGTGTGAACCTTTACCGCAAGGGCAATGGCGGCGTGTGCATAGGCACCCTGCCGTTGGAGCGCGGGCCGCAGGGCGTGTGGAGCATCTATCTGCCCGGCGACCAGCACGGCCATTATTACACCTTTACGGTGACGGTAGACGGTGTGAGCCGCGAGACCGGCGATCCCTACGCCCGCGCTGCCGGTGTGAACGGCACCCGCAGCATGATCGTGGACCTTGCCCGCACCGCCCCCTCCGGGTGGGAGCGGGATGTGCGTCCGGTCATCCCACCGGAGCAGCGCGCAGTGTGGGAGGTGAGCGTGCGCGACTTCTCGCAGGACGCTGCCAGCGGCGTGCGCCCGGCATGGCGGGGCAAGTTCATGGCCTTTACCCAGCAGGGCACCACCCTGCACGGGGATGGCATCCACCCCACCTGCCTGAACTATCTCCGGCGTCTGGGCGTGAAGTATGTGCAGCTGATGCCAATTTTCGACTTTGGCAGCGTAGACGAGGCAAAGCCGCTGCTGCGGCAGTACAACTGGGGCTATGACCCCACCAACTACAATGTGCCCGAGGGCAGCTACTCCACCGACCCCACCCGCGGCGAGGTGCGCATCCGGGAGTGCAGGGAGATGATCGCAGCCCTGCACGCGGCGGGCATCGGCGTGGTGATGGACGTGGTGTATAACCACATGTACCGCAGCGAGAACCCGCTGAACGATACCGTGCCCTGCTACTTTTTCCGCCAGAACGAGGACGGCAGCTTTTCCAACGGCAGCGGCTGCGGCAACGAATTTGCCAGCGAGCGGCCCATGGCCCGGCGGTATATGATCGATTCCATCCTCTACTGGGCGCAGGAATACCACATCGACGGCTTCCGGTTCGACCTGATGGGCCTGTACGATGTGGAGACCATCAACGCCGTGCGCGCCGCGCTGGATGCCCTGCCCGGCGGGCGGGATATCCTGATGTACGGCGAGCCGTGGCAGGGCGGCGGCAGCCAGCTGCACCGGTACGAGGCCAACAAGGCCAATCTGTCCATGCTGAACGAGCGCATCGGCATCTTCTGCGACGACACCCGCGACACCATCAAGGGCGGCTGCTTCAACGCCCGGGAGCCGGGCTATGTGGAGGGCAGACCCGGCAGCTTCTGGGACATCGGCGGTGCGGTGGCGGCATGGTGCCGCAGTGACCGTCTGCCGCCCCACGCGCCCAGCCAGATCGTGAGCTATGTTTCCGCCCACGACAACTTCACCCTGTGGGACAAGCTGCTGCTGGTGCGGTACGAAAAGCCGGAGTTCACGGCGGCAGACAGCACAGCCCTTGCCCAGAACCGCCTGGCGGCGGGCATTTACCTGACCAGCTTCGGTCTGCCTTTCCTGCAGGCGGGCGAGGAGTTTGCCCGCACCAAAAAAGGGAAGGGCAACAGCTACCGCTCCTCGCCTGCGCTGAACCGGCTGGACTGGGAGCGGGCCGAAAAATATCATGCACTGGTGGACTACTACCGCGGCCTGCTGGCGCTGCGGGCAAGGTTCCCGCAGCTTTCCAGCACCGACCCCCACGCGCCGGATGCCCTGCACTTTTTCTCGCTGGAGCAGCCGCTGGTGGGCTGGCTCCTGCCGGCACAGTGGGGCGATGGTGCGGCATGGCAGGCGCTGTGCGTGTTCTACAACCCCACCGATGCCGGCAGGACCGTGCCGCTGCCGGTTGGGCGCTGGCAGATGCTGAGTGACGGCATTTCTTCCAGCCTGTGGCGCGGCCCGGCAAGGGTGTACGAGCACGAGGCTGTGCTGATGCCTTATAGCGCTACTATCTTTGGACAGATATAAAAAACAGGAGCGGATGGAAAACTCTCATCCGCTCCTGTTTTCTATTTTGTTCAGCTGTTGGAAGCCGTCTTTTCGCCCAGCGTCACATTGACCGTCTGCATCTGGCCTTCACGCGCAATGGTGATGGAGAGGGTGTCGCCTGCGGCATGCTTCTGCATCAGGGTGCCAAGGTCGTCTTTAGAGGCGATCTCGGTGCCGTCCACGCTCACGATGCGGTCTCCGGCCTGCAGACCCGCCTTCTCGGCAGGGCCGCCCTTGACCACCTCCACAACGTAGACGCCGTAGGCGTTCACGCCCAGCTGAGCTGCAGTCTGTGCATCCTCAACGGCCAGATAGGTGATGCCCAGATAAGGCCGTCCGGTCACATAGCCGTTCTCCAGCAGCTCCTGCGCCACCTTGATGGCGTCGTTGATGGGGATGGCAAAGCCCAGACCCTCGGCATCGCTGGAAGAGGATTTTGCGTTCACAATGCCGATCAGCTCACCGTTCATGTTGAACAGGCCGCCGCCGGAGTTGCCGGGGCTGACCGAAGCATCCATCTGGATCAGGGACATGGTGTTCACAGAACTGCTGCCCTGAATGGTGACGCTGCGGTTCAAAGCGCTGATCATGCCGCCGGTGACGGTGCCGCCCAGCTCACCCAGCGGGTTGCCCACAGCCATCACGCTCTGGCCCACCTTCAGGCCGTCGCTGTTGCCCACGGTGGCGGGGGTCAGGCCGTCGGCGTCGATCTTGATGACCGCGATATCGCTGGTGGTATCCTCACCCACAAGGGTGGCGGTGTAGTCCTTGTCACCAATGGTAACGGTGATGGTGGAAGCGCCGTCCACCACATGTGCACAGGTGAGGATGTAGCCGTCCGAGCTGATGATGACGCCGCTGCCGGCGCCGCTTTCCACCTGATTCTGGCCGTACCAGGACCACTGGGAATAGACCACCTGCTCGGTGGTGATGACCACCACGCTGGGGCTGACCATATCGGCCACCTGTTCAGTGGTCAGGCTGCTGCCGCTGCTGGACGCTGCAGTGATGCTGCTGTCCGCGCTGTCGGAGCTGCTTGCCGTGGAGGAAGGTGCCGCCTGCTGGATAACCACCTTACCACTGCCGCCGAACTTTGCGCCCACAAAGCCGCCGGCAAAGCCCATAGCCGCGGCCAGCACCAGCGCTACCGCACTGCGTGCGATGCGCCTGCCGGTGCCCTTCTTCTTTTTGCGGGGCGGCTTTGCGCCGGTCTGCGGCTGCACCGGCTGTACCGGCGGCGTGGTGCCGCCTGCTCCGCCGGCCGTCTCAGGCTCTGCTGCGCGTGCCTCCGGCTGCGGGTCATTGTACTGGTTGGCGGTATTCATGCCGCTGCTGCCCACATTGGGATAGCCGGTGCCGCCTTCGGGTCTATTCTGAGAGGAATAATCATATTCCCACTTGTTCTCGTTGCCCATGTTGATACTTCCTTTCCGTAGAGGATCTGCCCACAGGAGCCATGCTCCTTTGAACTGCCCTTATTGTACCTGTCAATTGTGAAAATCAATCGCTTGCGCAGTGAAGAAACTGTGAAATAAAGACACACTTTCTGCCCTTGACAGCAGCCCCCGCACTTGCTATTTTAGAAGCAGATTCAGGAGGGAACACATCATGGAGCTGCACCGCACGAAGGAGGGCTTTGCCCTTTACAAGGAGAAAACACAGATCGGCTTTTGCACCCTGACCCCGGCCCCGAAGGGGGCCGCCATCGCCGCCCTTTGCATCCAGCCCCAGTGGCGGCGCAAAGGGTACGGCTCCTATTTTCTAAAAGAAATCTTGCGCAGCTTTGCCGGATATGACCGCGAGCAGGCCACGGTGTTCACCGCCCCGCTGCCCGCCGATGCCGCAGAGCTTGCGTTCTGGGCAAGGTTCGGCTTTGCAGCAGAGGGGCCGCAGCTGGTGCGCCGCCGCACCCCGGACCTGACAGCAGTCCGGTTCGTGCAGGACTTTTTAGCCGCACGGCTGGGCCGCCCGCGCCTTTGCATCGATGCTACCTGCGGCAACGGCGGCGACACAGCCTTTCTGTGCGGGCTCACCGCCCCGGAAGGCCGTGTGCTGGGCTTCGACATCCAGCCCGAGGCCATTGCATCCACCCGGAAGCATCTGGAGCAGCTGGGCGTGCCCGCCTCCCGGTATGAGCTGCACTGCCAAAGCCACGCAGACCTTTTACAGGTCGTGCAGCCCGGCACGGCAGATGCGGTGATGTTCAACTTTGGCTGGCTGCCCGGGGCCGACCACGCGGTGTTCTCCACGGCAAGCAGCAGCATCCCCGCCCTGCAGGCGGCTTTGGAAGCCGTGCGCCCCGGCGGCGTGGTGAGCGCCATCCTCTACAGCGGGCAGGTCATCGGCACAGACGAAAAGCAGACGGTGCTGGAATATCTCCGGGCACTTCCGCTCAAAAGTTTTACCGTTCTGGTGTGTGATTTTGCCAACTGGGCCGAAACCGCACCTCTGCCCTGCATCATCCTGAAAAAATAACGAAAACACTTGCATTATGGAGCGTTTTCGGATAAAATAGGGTACGTATGTGTAAAAACGAACTCCTTCAGTCTCGCATTCGCTCGACAGCTCCCTCTGGGAGGGAGCCTTTGACGCTGCGGGAAGGCAAAAGCCTCCCTCCTTGAGGGAGGTGGCATCGCGGAGCGATGACGGAAGGAGTTTTATCCGTATAGGAGAAATAATAGTTTATGACAAATCGTGAAGAAATCGAGCGCCGCCGGACGTTTGCGATCATCAGCCATCCCGACGCCGGTAAGACCACTCTGACCGAAAAGCTGCTGCTGTACGGCGGAGCCATCAATCAGGCAGGCTCCGTCAAGGGCAAGCAGAGCGCAAAGCATGCCGTGTCCGACTGGATGGACATTGAGAAGCAGCGCGGTATTTCCGTCACTTCCTCTGTCCTGCAGTTCAACTACGCGGGCAAGTGCGTGAACATTCTGGACACCCCGGGCCATCAGGACTTCTCGGAGGATACCTACCGCACCCTGATGGCGGCAGATTCTGCCGTCATGGTCATCGACGCCGCAAAGGGCGTGGAGGCACAGACCATCAAGCTGTTCAAGGTGTGCACTCTGCGCCACATCCCCATCTTCACCTTCATCAACAAGATGGACCGCGAAGCCCGCGATCCCTTTGAGCTGATGGAGAACATCGAGGAGATCCTTGGCATCAAGACCTACCCCATGAACTGGCCCATCGGCTGCGGCAAGGAGTTCAAGGGCGTGTTCGACCGCAATACCCGCAAGGTGCTGGCATTTTCCAGCGACGGCCGCGCCAACGGCGTGAAGAAGGTGGATGAGACCGAGGCCGAGCTGGGTGATCCCGCACTGGACGAGCTGCTCACCCCCTACCTGCACCAGCAGCTGGTGGATGAGATCGAGCTGTTGGACGGCGCCGCCGAGGAATTTGACCTCGACAAGGTGCTGCGCGGCGAGCTGAGCCCCGTGTTCTTTGGTTCTGCCCTGACCAACTTTGGCGTGGAGCCCTTTCTGGAGAACTTCCTGCGGCTCACCCCCACCCCGCTGGCCCGCGTGGACAGCCTGACCGGCGAGACCGTGGACCCCTGCCGCGACGAGTTCTCTGCATTCATCTTTAAGATCCAGGCCAACATGAACAAGGCCCACCGCGACCGCATCGCCTTTATGCGCATCTGCTCCGGCAAGTTCGAGCGCGGCATGGAGGCCTTCCATGTGCAGGAGGGCAAGAACATCAAGCTGGCCACCGGCACCCAGCTGATGGCGCAGGATCGCGCCATCGTGGACGAGGCCTACGCCGGCGATATCATCGGCCTGTTCGACCCGGGCATCTTCTCCATCGGCGACACCCTGTGCACCGGCAAAAAGAAGGTCCAGTTTGCGGGCATCCCCACCTTCTCGCCGGAGCACTTTGCCCGCATTGAACAGAAGGACACCATGAAGCGCAAGCAGTTCGTGAAGGGCATGGAGCAGATCGCGCAGGAGGGCGCCATCCAGATCTTCCGCGAAGTGGGCGGCGGCATGGAAGAAGTGGTGGTCGGCGTGGTGGGCGTGCTGCAGCTGGAAGTGCTGGAGTACCGCCTGAACACCGAGTACAATGTGGAGATCCGGATGCAGCAGCTGCCCTTTGAGCAGCTGCGCTGGGTGCAGAACGACCCCGACACCTACAACCTGCGGGATCTGGACCTGACCAGCGACACCAAGGCTGTGGAGGATATGAAGGGCAACCGCCTGCTGCTGTTCACCTCTGACTGGGCCGTGCGCTGGGCCGAGACCCACAACGAAACGCTGAAACTGAGCGAGTTCGGCAATATCTGAGTTGAAAGAGAGCTGCGGTGCGGGAATATCCCGCAGCTGCGGTTCTTTTTTCATAAAACACAAAAAATACAACGAAGAATGCCAGTTACGGAATGAGATGCTCCCATTGCGGGGAACACTGCTGGCATGGAGGGAAGTATATGCAAAACATCAACATTGGCAAAAGCGGCATTCAGGTGCCGTTTCTGGGCATGGGCACCTGGGCCATCGGCGGCGGCTCCTGGTGGGGCGACAACGACGACGCCCTGTCGGTAAAGGCCATCCAGACTGCTGTGGAGCAGGGCATCCAGTGGATCGACACCGCTCCCATCTACGGCCTGTACCACAGCGAGACCGTGGTGGGCGAGGCCATGAAGCACATCGACCGCGACAAGGTGGTGCTTTCCACCAAGTGCGGTCTGGAGTGGCGGCACGAGACGCCGGTGCTGCACAAGGTCGTGGACGGCACTGCCGTCTACCGTGACCTGTCTGCCCAGAGCATCATCGAGGATGTGGAGGACAGCCTGCGCCGCCTGCACACCGACCATCTGGATGTGCTGTACACCCACTGGCAGAGCCCCGATTTCGGCATCTACCCGCTGGAAGAGACGGTGGAGGCCATGATGAAGCTGAAGGAGCAGGGCAAGATCCGGGCCATCGGTGCTTCCAATGTCACCGCGGACATCATCCGCGGCTACTGCAAGTACGGTCAGCTGGACGTCATTCAGGAAAAGTACAGCCTGCTGACCCGCCGCGTGGAAAAGCAGCTGCTGCCCACCTGCAGGGAGCTGGGCGTTTCGGTGCAGGCATACTCTCCGCTGGAGCAGGGCCTGCTGACCGGCAAGGTGACCATGGACACCACCTATCCCGAGGGCAGCACCCGCAACACCAATCCCAGCTTCCAGCCCGCCCGCCGGGCACAGGCGCTGGACATGCTGGCAAAGTGGAGCGACCTGACCGAAAAATACGACTGTTCTCTGGCACAGCTGGTCATCGCCCTGACCGCCCGCATGATCCCGGGCCTGCACGTGCTGTGCGGTGCCCGCACCCCGCAGCAGGTGATGGACAACGCCGGTGCGCTGAACATCAAGCTGGACGGCGCCGATGCCGTCCGCATGAAGTGGGACGTGGATGCCATCTCCTGATGGGTTGACCATCGGAACGGCCTCCGCTTCACTCTGGCCATATTTAGAGGAATTATTCTTTTATGTTTGGGTTCTGAAAAGCCTGCGGGCTTTTCAGGACCCTTTTTTCACGCAAAAGATCGAAACCGGCAGATGATGCCGTTTTTCTTTATGATTCTTTCTGTGAAAATGCAATGCCGGACAGCCCGCAGGCCGTCCGGCATTGCTCTTATAAAAATAAAAATTCCGCTGTTTATGGCCAGAGCAAAGCGGAGGCCATTTAAGATCGTCAGCCGTTCTCCTTCCAGAACAGCCCGCCGGAGGTCTGGAACAGCGGCCATGGGTTCACGCTCTTGCTGCCAAGCTTGAAGTCCATGGTCAGCTCCTCGCCCAGCACGCCCACGGCCTGCCCCTTTTCCACCGTCTGCCCGGCAGAGACAGAAAGTGCCTGCAGCCCGTACAGGTAGCTGCGCATCCCGCAGCCGTGGTCGATGACCACCGTGTTGCCGGTGAGGGCCAGCTCTGCGGCCAGCACCACCACGCCGTTTGCCGGGGCGCGGCAGGGCTCGCCGGGAATGGTGTAGAGCTTTGTGGAGTTGGAGCGGCTGCCCTGCCGGCCGTTGACCACCTTGACCTGACCGTAATCCACCAGCGTGGTATAGCTTTCCACAGGGTTCACAAAACCGCCCTGCCAGAGCTTTTCCCGGGCGGGTGCTTCGTACAGGCCCCAGACCGCATTGCGGAACTGGGTGTTCGCCGCTTCCGATGCATCCGGCTCCGGCTCCGCATCCACCGTGCCGAAATCTCTGGGCAGCACGATGATGCTGCGGCTGACCGTCTCGCCGTTCACCGTGATGTTCACCTCATGCCCGCCGGAGGAAGCGTTGTAAGCCGCCGGGATATAGGCCCGCCAGCCATCCGGTGCACGCACGCACTGCACATTGCCGAGGTCTGTTTCCACCGTGGGAGCCGCATCGCCGGTCATGCCGGAAATGCGCAGGCCCACCACGCCGCCTTGCTCTACCCGCTCGGCCGAAAGCTCCGCCTCTGCGCTGGCCTGCAGGGTGAACCGGAAGGCATAGCGGTACCAGCCGGTGGGCTTTGCGGGCTTTTCCAGCCTCAGGTTTCTGCGCACAGCTCCGGTGCTGCCGCCCTCGAACTGCGTCACGGTGCCGCCCTCCGGCACCCGCCAGACGGTCAGTTCGGCCTTGTACTCGCCATTGGCCGGGAACAGAAAGCTCTCGTATTCACTGGCTGTGCCCGTGAACACCGTCTCGCCGGAAGCCGTCCGGATGGTCAGGGTGGTGTAGACGGACCAGTCCGGCAGGGTGAGGGCCGGGTGGGCCGTGTACAGGGTGCCCAGCTTCTGCACCGTGAGGGTCGCCGGGCTGGCGAACACCTTATCCAGCTGTCCGCCGATCAGCGGCACCTGCCAGCAGGCTCCGTTGCTCTCCAGCGCTTCGGTGCCGAACTGCGCCGCGCTGTCCGGACAGCTGCCCACGGTGGTAAAGGCGTAGCTCACCCCCATCACCGCCCCCAGAAACACCCCGACGCCCAGCACCACACCCACGAGCCAGAGCAGAAAACGCTTCATGATGTACTCCTTCCGCAACGCTGTTTTTCTGCATCCTGCCGATAAAAACAGCTTCTATGTAACAAAAAGGGCGCACCGAAACAGTCTTGTGCAGACTGCCGGTGCGCCCGAAAGGTCTTTTGCAGTTCAGGGATTATTCTGCGGCGTCCTCGGCAGGGGCAGAATCCTCAGCGGGAGCAGCGGGCTCAACGGTCTCAGCATCGTCCTCGCCGAACAGCAGACGCTCGTACTCGTCCAGTTCCTTCTCACGGCGGTGCAGATAAACAGCAACAGCGGCAAGGGCACCGGCAACAGCAGCCAGAACAGTGATCACAGCGACCAGGCAAGATTTCTTCATAGGTTCGTACACTCCTTTTTTGATTGAAACGGTGTTTCAGCTTTTATCCAGTGCTTGTTGGCTTTTATTATACCCGTTCCTGTCAAAAATTACAACCATTCAGGTCAAAAAGGCCAAAATTTCATACCATAATCTTCTTATATGACTTAAATGCACCGGGCAGGGTATACTCCGCCTGCAAAGCTTCCCGGCTGGCCCAGACGCAGCCCGCCGGGGCATCTTGGGCAGGCAGATGCAGCAGGATGCCGCTCATGTGCCACTCGATATGGCTGAAGATATGCTTTGCGGCGGGTAGGGCGTCCGGCGCAGCGCAGCCCGTGTCCAGCCCCATGGCCCGCAGACGGGCAAGGACCTCTCCGGCAGCAAGGGCTTCGCCCTCCCACAGCACCGGCTGCCACAGCCCGGCCAGCAGGCCTTTTGCGGGGCGCTGCTGCAAAAGAAAGCCCGCCGGGCTTTCCAGCAGGGCCAGTGTCACCGGCTCCATGCGCCGGGGCTTTGGCGCAGCCTTATGGGGCAGCTCCGGCGCGGTGCCCGCCGCCCGGGCGCGGCAGACTGCCGCCAGCGGGCATTTTTCGCACAGAGGTGCGCCATTGGGCACGCAGACCAGCGCCCCCAGCTCCATGAGGGCCTGATTGTAATCGCCCGCAGCGTCCGGCGGCTGATGCTCCATGACCCGGGCCGTAAAGGCCTTTTTCACCGCCGGTTCTGTAATGATACCGGGATCATTATACAGGCGGGAAAACACCCGCAGCACATTTCCGTCCACCGCAGGCACCGGGATGCCGAAGCTGATGGAGGCAATGGCCCCCGCCGTGTAGTCCCCGATGCCGGGCAGGGCCCGCAGGGCATCGTAGTCGGCGGGCAGCTGTCCGCCGTACTGCTCGCAGACGATGCGTGCAGCCTTTTGCAGGTTGCGCACCCGGCTGTAATAGCCAAGGCCCTCCCACAGCTTGTGCAGCTTTTCCTCCCCGCAGGCGGCAAGGGCCGGGATGTCCGGCAGGGCGGCAAGAAAGCGTTGGTAGTAGGGCAGTGCCGCCGAGACCCGGGTCTGCTGCAGCATGATCTCGCTGAGCCACACATGGTAGGGGCTGGGGTCGGTGCGGAAGGGCAGGCTGCGCTGGTTTTTGTAGAACCAGTCCAGCAGGGCAGAGGAAATGTTTTCCACTTCTTTTGTGCTCCTTGTTGAAAAAATAGGCTTTTGATTTGGAATGCGCTCCGCTGCCGATTGCGGCCTACGGGAGCAGACTGATTTTTCAAAATCAGCTACGCTCCTACGGAGCTAAAGTACAGGATTTATCGTATCTTTCTTTTGTAGGTACAGCCGTTTGTGCGATAATTAGAACATCCGAAAAACTCGCCATATGGTCCGTGGCGTTTAATCAATCTTCCACCACAAAGAGGACATTCAAATTGTTCTTTCTTCAATTCCTCTCCGTATCTCTCTTTGAGTTCCATTGCAAATTCTGACTCTTGTCCATTAACGGTGACTATAAAGGCTTTCTTTTTAGCTCTGGTTAAAGCCACATAGAACAAACGCCGTTCCTCTGCGTGAGGATACTGGTCACAGTTATCAAGCAGCAGATCTAAAATAGGTGCATCTTGTATTTTACTTGGGAAACCCATTCTTGATTTTTTATTGTTGATGATAAAAACATAATCAGCCTGCAATCCTTTTGATTTGTGTGCTGTTAGGAAAGACATTTTCAGATCGGGGCGAGCTTTTGATTTGACATCTACAAATCCACTAATGTTGTTGTATTGACAAGCAAATAATCCGCTATCATTCAAAAGCTTCGCATCAAACGAATATCTGCCAATAAAAAACACACTGCTCCCTTTCGGAATGTCATTCATTTTTTTGGACATGAATTCTACGGCGTACTTATCGGTGTACCCCGAAATTTCTCCAAGAGGAAAACCAATATCTTCGTTTTTCCCTCTAATAGATTTTTTGATTTGGACAGGATTCTGCATGATAAACCCGCCGCTTATTTCAATCAATTTCTGTGCGAAGCGATATGTGGTTTCGATTTTGCTGATTTCTGTTGCACCCCAATATTTTGAAAAATTGAGGATGAAGCCAATATCACTACCCGCAAAGCGATATATACTTTGCCAATCGTCGCCCACACAGAAAAGTTCATAGTCTCTTGATTTTCGCAAGCAATCCAAAAGCAAAAAACGGGCTTTGGAGATATCTTGATATTCATCGACTATCACATATTTGTACGGATTGATATATTTTCCTTGCTTCACATATTCGGCGGCAAGGTTGATCATATCGTTAAAATCAATTTCGCTGTGCGACGAGAGATATTGGCAGTACGCATTAAAAATCGGCTCCAACAGTGAAAGCAGAATGTTATTTGCCTGTGTATTGCTCCCGACACAATTTAGCTTTCGGACGGTTGCTATATCGTATCCATTGCTCTTGATGAGGTTAATCAAGGTCTCAAACAATTCAATAATTCCATCGAGCGAGGAATCACCTTCGGCAGCAACTTTTTCCCATAGCGCTTTAGAAGATTTCGGCGTCAAAACGACACCCGCAGCTTCAAGTTTTTCCTTTAATGCATCAAGTAGCTTGCCTTCAGATTTTTCGTAGGCATAGCACTCAATCATTGTTGTTTGATGTTCCTTATGCGTGGTGCGTTTCCACTCCATTGATGCACGGTACGCTTCTGTGGCAGTCATCCCGTTTTCTGACTTAAAGTAAGGCGGAACTTCGCCGTTTCGATTGATTCCGAAAAATTCTATGTAGATTTTGTAATCGGGCAGATAGAAATCGGGATGATATTGTCCGTATTCAATTGTTCGTGTGTCAACCTCATATGGATGTTCATAGCTATACCGAACACCGTTCTGCACGAGGAAATTGGCAATATCCATTTCGCCGTAGCTTTTAACGGTTTCGTTATTAACTGTGATAGGGGGATTCAGCCTGAGATATTCGTCATATTCCTCCTGCGACTTAAACGCAAACTCCGATTTGTCAACCACACGGTTGTGCAACAAATACAAGCTTAATAAATTCAGATAATCATCAGATTGCATATTTAGCTCAAGCTGTTCTTTTACAAATTTTCGCAAACTGATTTGTGTTATCTTTGGCATCACGCCATTTACTTTGGAAATGATGTTTAACCCAAGCTTATGAAATGTGGATGCCGTAATAATATGCCCAGTTTCTTTTGTAATTCTTTCGCTCATTTCGGTTGCTGAGGCATTCGTGAAAGACAAAACCAAAATATCTTGTGGTAAACACTTTCCCGTTTTTAATAGATATTTGATCTTCCCGACAACAGTAGTTGTTTTACCTGTCCCCGCACCGGCTATTACTAAGTGGTTATGAGCCTCCTTGACAATACAAGTCATTTGCTGCGTATCGAGTTTTCTGCCCTCAACCTCACCAATCAGCGCGTATGCGGCTTGTATTTTCATGCTTGCTGCACGCTCGTTATGTTGTAGAATCTGTTGTGCCATCGAGCGAGTCACATCGAGCAGATCAAGTTGTTTGGCAGCCAACATCTCGTATTGAGCAGCTTTTTTCAACCGCTGTATTTTATGTGTTTCGGAATCGGCTAAGACGGCGCTATTGCGATTTCTCCATGCAGTTTCAGCATCGGGGTCAATAAAGGCTTGTGGTGCAGAAAACATGGATTTCGCATCACGCAGAGCATCGTCAATACGAGAAATCAATTCAGCACACGCATTATTTCTTTCTTGAACTTTCTTTTGATGCCGTTCAAGAACACTTTGAATGAATCCCATATATCCTCCTATTCTGCCGTAGAATGCACAGAAACAGACGGCATCCAACCGAAGTTGAATGCCGTCTGTTTTGGGCTTCCAAGCCTGCTTGACCGTGCCGATTTTGTAATTTCAGCAAATTACCGTCTTATCGGCACAGGTGGGAGGCGGCGGCTTTTTGGGTTCCAATATGGGCGCTTCTCAGAAGCCGTATGCAGTGCGGGGGAAGGGCAGCACGTCACGGATGTTCTGGATGCCCGTGAGGTACATGATCATGCGCTCGAAGCCCAGACCGTAGCCGGAGTGCTCCACGCCGCCGAACTTGCGCAGGTTCAGGTACCAGTCGTAGCCGGACTTGTCCAGACCCAGCTCGTCCATGCGGGCTACCAGCTTGTCGTAGTCCTCTTCACGCTGGCTGCCGCCGATCAGCTCGCCGATGCCGGGCACCAGCATATCTGCGGCTGCCACGGTCTTGCCGTCGGCGTTCTGCTTCATGTAGAAGCTCTTGATCTCCTTCGGGTAGTCGGTGACGAACACAGGCTTCTTGAACACTACCTCGGTCAGGTAGCGCTCGTGCTCGGTCTGGATATCCACGCCCCACTCCACAGGGAACTGGAACTTCTTGTTGTTCTTCTTCAGGATCTCGATGGCCTCGGTGTAGCTGATGCGGCCAAACTCGCTGTTTGCCACCAGCTCCAGACGCTCGATGAGGCCCTTGTCGATGAACTGATTGAAGAAGGTCATTTCATCCGGGCAGTTGTCCAGCACGTAGCGGATGACGTACTTGGTCATGGCCTCGGCGGTGTCCATATAGCCGGACAGGTCGCAGAATGCCATCTCCGGCTCGATCATCCAGAACTCGGCGGCGTGACGGGTGGTGAAGCTCTTCTCGGCGCGGAAGGTGGGGCCGAAGGTGTACACCTTGCCGAATGCCATGGCCATGGCTTCGGCTTCCAGCTGGCCGGAAACGGTCAGGTTGACCGGCTTCTCGAAGAAGTCCTGGGTGTAATCCACAGTGCCGTCCTCGTTCTTGGGCACGTTCTCCAGATCCAGCGTGGTGACGCGGAACATTTCACCGGCGCCCTCACAGTCGGAGGCGGTCAGCAGCGGAGAGTGTGCGTAGACGAAGCCGTTCTCCTGGAAGAACTTGTGGATCGCATAAGCGGCGGTGCTGCGCACCCGGAATGCGGCGTTGAAGGTGTTGGTGCGGGGGCGCAGGGTGGGCATGGTGCGCAGATACTCCATGCTCATCTTCTTTTTCTGCAGAGGATATTCCTCTGCGGGGCAGTCGCCCAGGATCTCCACGCTGTCGGCATTCAGCTCAAAGGGCTGCTTTGCCTGCGGGGTGAGCACCAGCTTGCCCTTGATGCGCAGGCTGCTGTACAGACCGGTGTGGATGACCTCATCGTAGTTGGCCAGCTTGCCGGCTTCCAGCACCACCTGCAGGGTCTTGAAGCAGCCGCCGTCCGACAGGGCGATGAAGCCGATGTTCTTGGAGTCTCGGATGTTCTTTGCCCAGCCGCAGACGGTGATCTCGGTGCCGTCGGCGGGGGTGTTTTTGAACAGCGAAACGATCTCGGTACGTTCCATGATAGTTCTCCTTTATAACACAAAAAGACAGCTTTTTCTCCCTGAAAGTTCAGGGCGAACAAGCTGTCTTGTAATGTCCGCGGTGCCACCTGAATTACCGGAAGTGTCCGGTCGCTCACGCGCTCAAAAAAGCGCTGTCCCCCTAACGCAGGACCTGCGGCGCACCTACTGGCGGCCCATTCCAAAAGGCCGTGTTCAGCTTGCTGCTCCCGGGTGTTCGTTCGCGCGGCGCACGGGCGCGGCTCTCAGCTGTGCCGCACTCTCTGGGCCGGACGGCCCGCGCTACTTTTCCCGATCAAGGCATTTGACCTTTAAAAAATAGCACTTTGGCGGCGTTTTGTCAAGCACCGCCCAGCAGTGCGGCGGCAAGGCCCTTTGCCGCCAGCTGCCCGGCGTAGAGGGCTTCGTTCAGGTTGTTGCCGTGCCCGCCGATCTCAATGAGCAGGCTGCCGGTGGTCAGGTCCTGATTGTAGAACCGGTAGCTGAACAGCACCGGCCGGGTGAACCCGGGGTACATCTCCTCCATGCTGCGCTCCCACGCGGCAGCAAAGCGCAGGTTCTGCCGCCAGCCGGGCAGCTGCACGGTGGTGCCGTTGTCGCACCCGCAGATGATCATGACCTGCGCGGCCTGCCGCCCGTCCACCGTGCACACCGGGGCATAGCGGGAGCCGCTTTCGGTCTCGATGGCGTCCCGGTGGACATCCAGCACCACCTTGATGCTGGGGTACCGGGCCAGATACTGCTGCACCACGGCCCGGCTGTTGGCATAGCTGCCGGTGTAGCTGGGGTAGTCGTTCAGGGTCTCGTCGTGCAGGGTGTTGATGCCCGCCGCATTGAGGGTGTCGGCCACCACGCGTCCCACCGCACACATGTTCACGCTGCAGTCGGTGCTGCGGGCACCGTCGCCGGGGGCGAACCACAGCCCTGCCGAAAGGCGGTAGTCCTCGGTGGCGTGGGTGTGCATCACCAGCACCTGCGGGTCGGGACTGTCCGGCTCGATGGCAAAGGGCAGCGGATTCTCGATCTCTGCCGCAATGTCCGCTGCGCTCTGCCGGGTGTTGTTCTTGATGCTGCCCGCCCCGCAGGGGATGTACTTTTCGCCGCTGCCCTGCGGATATTGCTTTTCAATGATCTTCCCCGCGTCTGCCGGGCGGGCATCCTCCCCCAGCAGGGGTACAAGATAGTCCTCGATGCTGCCCGGCAGTGCCTGCACGGCCTGCGGCAGGGAAGAAGCGGGCCCTTGCGGTACGGACTCCGGCTCTGCCTGCTCCTGCACCGAGGATGCCGTTTCTCCTGCGGCCTGCCGGCCCAGCCAGAGAAGGGTCTCGGCCATGGGCAGCGGTGCCGCGATGGCCGCTGCCAGCCCCAGCGCCGCGCTGCGGGCAAAGATGCATAGTGCGGCAAACAGCACTGCCGCTTCCAGAAATGGCCTGACCTGCCCCTGTCCCCGGGCGGGCAGCGGGGTCCTGCTGCGCATGGCGGCACCTCCTTCCGGCTGTTTTTATCATTGTATGCCGGGCCGGGTGCAAAATAGCGCAGAATCCCAAAGGGGCTGTGCACTTTTAGGCTGCAGCCGCCACGCTCTGCAAAAAACGTTTTCAGCCGGTCAGCCAGCACAGCTGCGCCACGCTCAGCCGGGGCTGCAGGGCCCGGTTGATGGCTGCTGCCAGCAGAGCCGAGCCGTGGGCAATGACGCTGTCCAGCGCCCGGGGCGTCACCACAAGATCCGCCCCCTCCTCCGCTTCCATCAGGGTGGGGATGCCCGCTGCGACCACCGGCACGCCCAGCATCCCGGCGTCCAGATGCCTTGCGTGGTCTGCCTGCGCCGGGTGCAGCCCGGTGTCCGAAAACTGGATGCTGCGGCCCAGACGCGCACCCTCGGTGCTGCAAAGGCTGTCCACACAGATGAGAGCTGCAGGCCGCACCGCTTCCACCATTGCCCCGGCCAGCTGGCACAGGGTGAGCCCGGTGCTGCCCGACACCCCCGGCGCAATGGCGGCCACGGGCCGGATGCCGCGCACCGGCAGCGCATGCTGCGGCCCCATCGTGACCAGTACCTTCTGCACCGTGCGGGGGCCCAGCGCATCTGCCGTGATGCGGCGGCTGCCCACCCCCAGCACCAGCACCGGCCCCTCCGGCGGCAGCAGGGCCCGCAGCTCTGCCGCGCAGGTCTCGATGACGTCGGCGTCCCGCTCGTCCAGCACGCTGACGCTGGGCATCTCCAGCGTCACATACCGTCCCCGGGGCCGGCTGAGCCCCTCCCGCGCGATCTCTACCCGTGTAACGGTGACGCCGCCGCGTTTTGCCGTTGCCAGCCGCACCCCCGCGGGCAGGGCCCCCTCTGCCGTGCCAAACAGCTCATCGGCCATATCCGTAAAGCGCATTTTCTCGCCCCTCCTGCCTGTTTTGGGGCCAAATGCCCCCTCTGTACGCAGAAAGTATGGCAAAAATAAAACTTTTCTAAACAAAAATCAAAAAAACGCTTGCGTTAATACGACAAATATGGTATCATAAGGTGCGCTGTTATAGGTAGCCAAGGAGGTGGAACGAATGCCTAACATCAAATCTCAGAAGGACCGTGTCGTGCAGGCTGTTGCAGAGCAGGCTCACAACAAGGCCATTAAGACCAACCTGAAAACAGTCGTCAAGAAGGCAGACGCTGCCATCGATGCGAATGCCGCTGACAAGGACGCAACCGTCCTGGCTGCTGTTTCCGC
>Ga0129310_1000575_pt1 | contig 42286 bp, 31 predicted proteins | sample Go1ome_2_FD_94433 | JGI IMG/M metagenome (GOLD analysis project Ga0129310, IMG submission 94433) | Western lowland gorrila individual fecal microbial communities from Wisconsin, USA - Go1022A metagenome | ecosystem: Host-associated > Mammals > Digestive system > Large intestine > Fecal | place... | reverse complement strand
TTTTAAATAATTCAGGTAACCACATGAGCACAGATACAACAATATCAGCCATCCAGCAGCACCGACATCAATTCGTTGACCTTCTTGTACACCCTTAGCTTTTTTGCATATATGGAAAGATTTTGCAGATTCTTCTTCTCATCCTTTGCATAAGCATTCAATGCTTTGCTAAATATTTCATGATCAAGCCTTGAACGACATTTGAAGCAATCGCAGATTGTACGCTCTCGGTCATATATGGAGAGCTTAACCCCGGAAAAATCATCTGCTACTCTCCCCAGTTCATATATTTCCGATTGCACATAGTAGGTTTGCAGCGCCAGTGCATCTATATCCAATTTTGTTCGAGACATAGATCTCGGAACAGCAATCGACCATTTCCGAGGTGCAAAGTCACTATAGCCATAATGAAAAAGAGCCGATTCCACACAAATAATTGCCTTTGGGATCAATGTTGCAATAAGCTGTTCTTCAGAAGATGTGTTCCCATCGGCAAGTTGATAGTATCCGTGTCGAATGCGTTCAAGGTATCCGGTGTTACAAAGATTCACAATGTCAACAGCGGGTATGCCAGCTGCAACAAAATCTGATGTTTTTGCAATACCGCCCTTTTCTATAATTACCTGTTTTGAAAGAGTTTTCTTATCCACGTATTCACCAACTTTTTATTAAAAACCACACACACTCAATCCACTTTTGTGTTTATATTTTATTATATCATTCAAATTGAATTAATCAATAATTTCACGCACAATTTTATAATTTCTGTGTATGAAATTTTAAATCAAATGCGCTTCTCCGTCAAAGCTGCTTTTGCATGATCAATGATCATGTCAATGCAACGGAAGTGATTTGCTATTTCAATCACATCATCGGCAAAAACATCAGCACATTTAAAGTTCGGTTTCTGTTCTTTTTGCCGAAAAGGAAATACTGCTTCTGGATATAGGAAGCCGGACTCCATCGAAAATGAAGTCCGGCAAGGTGTTATTTATATACGATTTCATTCAACACAATTTCTTCTGCTCGGTTGCGGATACTATTCATAGCTCCGACCCATGCCATCTGGTCACCGGCTTTCAGTTCCTTAGTCACGCCCTCAGCGACCTTCATCTGCTCAACAATCAGGGACAAACGCTCCTGTGCCTGCTCGTTCAAATCGGCAAGGTAAGTCCAGAGCTGGCCGTCCAGAACCAAATCATTGAACATCATTGGATTGTACTCCTTCAGATACTCTCGGTGCATCCGCCCATATTTTCCGATGGGACGTTCCTCATGGGGCAGCTTCAGATCCGGGATATAGTAATCTCCAACCAGCACATAGTCCATATTGTTGATACTCTTTTCGTTTTCCATAAACTTGACCTCGATTTCAAAATTTTTGTCACATCGAGACTCACTGGTGTAGTAGTGGTGTAGTAGCACTACCTTCAAGCCTGAAAAACCTTGATATTACAGGGGATTTTAGAGATTTCTGCAAATATTGCCGTGGCAAATAAAAAGCACTTTTATCATATTCTTATAACTCCGTTTTTGCTTGGTATTTCTTTTCGAATGCCCAATATTGCAGGTTTTTTTCGGCATTTTCTGGTTTCTGCGTTTCCGGGGAATCTTCCCAGATATTCCCGTATTTTCTCGTGTTTTTTTCTGCAATATTGGTAAAATCGCTGGTCAATAAATGCTCTGTACCAACAGGGTTATAGCGATATAGTTGGTAAAAATTAAAATCCAATGCGAGCTCTAATATCGTTTAACCACTCGCCTTTATATTTAAAAAACCTTGGTCCTGCAATCGAATATTTTTTTCCGGATATAAGCTTTGCAGCAGCCGTCAATGACATTTCTTTTCCTTGATACTTCACTTTTCTGTCCCCGACAACCTTGCATGTAATACTGGGATCATCATAATATTCAATTTCTTCTCCTACAGGAATCTGACATTTGGTAAAAGAAAAATTCTTTGTTTGCCTTTTTCAAAATGCCGTTTTATCCATTGCACTGTCCCCAAAGTGTCAAAATGACACTTTGGAGCAAGCATTTGATACTTTGGAAATCGGCTTGCCTAATACCCGATCCTAAAATAATCCAAATACGCTTTATACTTGTCCTGTGCGGTCAGGCAGGTATCTGTCAGATAGCCTTTTTCGTTATCCCATTCCTTCAGTCCACGGTAATAGAACATCTTCAGATCGTCCTCAATGATGAACGGAACGATATTGTATTTCAGGCACTCCTTAAACATGATCAATCTGCCCACACGGCCGTTGCCGTCCTGGAACGGATGAATCCGCTCAAACTTCACATGGAAGTCCAGAATATCCTCAAAGGTCTTTTCTTCTTTGGCGTTATATTCTGTCAGCAAAGCCTTCATTTTATCGGCAACTTCTTCCGGAAGGGCTGTATCCCTGCCGCCGACTTCATTCGGGAGTTTCTTATAATCTCCAACAGCAAACCAATCTTTTCTGGAATCACTGGTGCCGTTCTTCAAAACCAAGTGAAGTTCTTTGAGGAATTTCTCCGTCAGAGCGGCTTTTGCATGATCAATGATCCTGTCAATGCAGCGGAAGTGATTTGCTGTTTCGATCACGTCATCCACATTCAGCACTTCTTTTTCTACGCCGATGGTGTTGGTTTCAAAGATATATCGGGTTTGATCATGCGTCAGGCGGCTTCCTTCCATGTGGTTGGAATTGTATGTCAATTCGATCTGTGTTTTATGGTAGATCCCACCGGAATATTTACTTGCTTTCTGCTCTTTCAGAATATCCAACAGAGTGATCGGTTCTGCTTTTCTTTTATTGGTACGCTCCGGTTTTTCCGCGCTTTCCGGAATGTTCCATGTTTTGCCGGTAAGAAACGCACCGTTCACACGCCCCTGGGCGCAGTAATTTCTAACACTGCGCTCGGATACATCCCACTTTTTCGCTGTTTCAGCAACTGAAAGATATCGCATCTATGATCCTCCGCCATTAAGATCCATCAAAAATCATGTTGATCTATTCTATAGTATACCACGCTATCGGCAAAAACATCAATGGCGATCAATATAAACTTTCACACTTTTTGCCGACATAGGAAATATCGCTTCTGGATATAGAAAGCCGAACTCCATCGAAAATGAAGCCCGGCAGGCGCTTTGCTCTATGCCGCCGTGAGGTGTAGTTTTCCCATAGAAACCCTACCTATATTATAGCATATCGCTGCAATACGCTCTATAGCCGGGATAAAAAGTGACCCCATGCGCGCAGGCCAGGCGATGGGGCTGTTTCGCCGCCTGAAAAAGCCCGTCTGCACGGCCGAAAATCACGGCCTGCAAACGGGCTATTACCTGCAGAACAGTTTTTTGCGGCAGCATTCGCTGCGGCTTGCATTCATTGCGAAAAGGGGGATTTTAATTTCCATTGGCATTTTTTGCAATGAGCTTGTATCACATTGCAGCACGGGCTCCGAGCCGATTATTTTCCGCCTCAGAAAAGGTAAAACTCGGTTTGGTCACTGTCGGGGCGGTAAACCGACACATAATGGCCGTCGGCGCTGGCGTAGGCACACGCCATATCGGCCGGTGTGCCGGGCAGGCGGATCAGCTCGCTGCCATCGGCGCTGCATACCACGGCATCGCCGACGTCGTCCTTCACCGTCAGCGGCGAAACCTGACCGGACAGAGACCCGTTGTATTCCTCGGCAAGGCTTTGCATGGCAGGGTATACCACTGTGAAATAGGGATCATCGGCGGTTTGGGTCAGGCTTGTGACCTCGCGTTCCTCCTGCAGCTGCCCGTCCAAACCGTAGATCTCGGCAAACAGGGTGTAGGTTTGCGGCTCGCCGTCCAGTGTGTACACGGTGTAGGCATCGGTTTCTGCGCCGCCGGCATCCTTCCACACAAAGCGGATCAGCGCCTGCTGGCAAAGGATCACGGGGGCACCCTCCTCGCCCACGATCAGCTGGCCGGTGGCAGGGCACACGGCATAGATCTTTGTGCCGTAGCCCTTGCTCATCCACGAGGTGATGAACCAGCCGCTCTCGGCATTGCCGTTATCGATCGCAAAATCGAAATCTGCCGTATAGATCAGCTGGCCGCTGGTTTGGGCAGCCGCGCCGACGGGCTCTGCAAACGGCCCGGCGGGGGCGGGCTGCGCCGATGCCCAGGCACTGCTGTCTGCCAATTCGGCCTCGCTTTGCACCGGGGCCGAGGCGGGGGCGCTTACAGCGCTGGAGGCCGGGGCAGCCTGCCCGCAGGCGCAAAGTGCCAGAGCGGGTGCCAGCAGCAGGCCGAACAGTTTCGTTTGGTTACGCATAGTCAGTTCCTCCTATTTGAGCGGGCTTCCCCGCAATGATCGGTTTTTGGCGGCTGCGCGGCAGCAGCGCCTTTATGCGAACAGCTCGATCAAAAACACCAGCGCACAGCAGATCACCGAAACGGGGAAAAGCCCTGCGCCCATCCATGCGGCGGCAATGCCTGCGGCCAGCGCTGCCGCGCCCGAGATCGGCGTTTGGGTGGCGTGTATAATGGCGGGAAAGGTCATCACGGCCAGCGTGGCATAGGGCACATAATATAAAAACGATTGAATGAATCGATTGCGGATCGGCTTGCGGATCAGCGTGAGGGGCAGAATGCGAATGCTGTAGGAAACCAGCGCCATCACGGCAATGTACAAATAATTACTGGGCATGGGCTTCTTCCTCCTCGACTGGAATGGGGAACAACACGGCGGCCCCGGCCGAAAGCAGCACGGTGAGCAGAATGGTGCGCGTGCCCTCGGAAAGGGCGCGGATGCCGGGCAAAACGCCGCAGGCATAGCTTACGGCAAAGCTGAGCAGCACCAAAGCGGCCACCACGCGGTTTTGCCGCGCAGGGGGAATGATGATGGCCAAAAACATACCGTACAGGGCCACGCTGAGGGCGCTCACCACCCGCAGCGGCAAAAGATTGCCCGCCATAATGCCCAGCGCCGTGCCGATTGCCCAGGCGGGGGCGGCCAGCAAAATGGCACCGTAGGTGTAATAGGGGTTCAGCGCGCCCGGGCGGGAGATCGTGATGCCGAACAGCTCGTCGGTGACATCATAGCCAATGAGCAGCCGGTGGTAAAACGGTGTGCCGGGGGCAAAGCGTTGGGCCAGCGCACAGCTCATCAGCAGATAGCGTGCATTGGCGATGAGCGTGATAATGGCTACCTCGGCCAGGGTGGCTCCGGAGGCGATCAGCGAAAAAGCCGCGTATTCTCCGGCAGAGGCGTTGTTGAAAAGGCTTGCCAAAAATCCCTGCAGCGGGGTAAACCCGGCGTGGCGGGCGGCAATGCCCAGCGAAAACGAAACGGCAAAATAGCCCAGTGCAATGGGCACACCGTCGCGCATACCCTCGGTAAACACCCGGCGGTTGAACGTCCACGCCGAGGCATCGCCGCGCAAAGGGGTGCGGTGCTGTGAATTTTTCATGTGATCCATCCTTCTTCTTTCCGTGCGGCATCGCGGCATGGCTTTGCCCAGCAGAGTCTAAGCGCTGCGGCCAAAGCAGGAAACTATGCGGAAATGCCATAGAAAACGGGAAACTCCTAAGGCAACACCGCACAATTCCCGCCTGACGGCTTAAGCACCATTCCGGCGGCTGCGGCATGGCATCTGCGTTGCCAAAATGCTCGATAATACACAAAGTATTATCTGCGCTTTTGGCTTAGCATCTGCCGCACCTCGCTCGCCGTATCGGCACTTAGAATTATGCGGTATTGCCCTAATTTTTTACACAAACTCCGGCGGCCGTGCGGCCAAGGCTTTTCCGGCTGGCCGCACACCGCCACTTTACCATTATAGCGCGCTGCCTGCCGGGAAAAAAGCCCCTCGGCAAAAATTTTAACGCACAGCGGCCCTGCTGTGCGTTGTGGGGCCCGGTGCGGCCCGAACCAAACAAAAAGCAAAACGCTGTTCATAAAAATATTACTTTTTGGCGATGGTTTTTCGCCGCACCTGTGTTGACTTTTGCGGCGGCAGCATGGTATAGTGTGGGTGCTGTGTTTTGCACGGAAAAACACTTTTCCGGCACGGGCACAAAATTTCGCGCACAGGGGAATGAAACCCGGCCTTTGGCGGAACACTATGGATAAGGCGCTGCTGCTTTTGCGCGCCGCCGCAGGGCTTTGCACGATCCCCCGCGCAAACAACGAAACAGGCGGCCCCGGCCCGCAAGGCGCCGCGATGCCGCCGCAACGAAAAGGAGAATCCCACTATGATGAAAAAAGTCCTCAGTATGGCACTGGCTCTGGCAATGGCCCTTTCCCTGGCCGCCTGCGGCGCGGGCTCTGCTTCCGGCTCGGCAGCCGACAGCACCGCCAAGATCGCTGATGCTACGGCACTGCTCACCGAAGTGTGGAACGCCCACGCCGACAGCGAAAAGTTTTCGGTGACCGGCGGTGACTACGATAATATGGTAGACGAAGCCCCCGGCAAGATCGGCACCGAGGACGGCGAGGCCATGAACAGCCTGTTTGCCTTCCCCGCCGACATGGCCGACAAGGTGGACGACGGCGCGGCCCTGACCCACATGATGAACGCCAACACCTTTACCGCCGCTGCCTATCATGTGGCCCATGCTGCCGATACCGACACCCTCACCAAGGCCCTGCGTGACAGCATTCAGTCGCACCAGTGGATGTGCGGTTTCCCCGACAAGCTGGTGATCATGACCGTGGGGGATTACGTGCTGGCCCTGTACGGCGCAGAGGATCTGTGCGATACTTTTAAAACACACACCGAAAACCTGTATCCCGGCACGGCCGTGGTGTATGACGAAGCCATTCAGTAACGGGTGAGCAACCAAGCGTATGCTGTTTTCAAGTATTCCGTTTTTATATTATTTTCTGCCGATGGTGCTGGGGGTGTACTTTGTGTGCCCCCGGCGCTTTCGCAATGGCGTGCTGCTGGCGGCAAGCCTTGTGTTTTATGCATGGGGCGAGCCCAAATTTGTGTGGTTCATGCTGCTTTCCATTGCGCAGGGCTATGGCTTTGGCCTGCTGGCCGAGCGCTGGAAAAACGACCCCAAGCGCAAAAATCTGCCGCTTGCGGCATCGCTGTGCATCAGTCTGGGGCTGCTGGGCTGGTGCAAGTATGCGGGCTTTTTTGCGCAGAATCTGCGGCAGCTCACCGGCTGGGATATCCCGGTGATCCGGGTGGCGCTGCCCATCGGCATCAGCTTTTACACCTTTCAAATCATCAGCTATGTGGTGGATGTGTGGCGCGGCACGGTGCCTGCGCAGAAAAACCTGCTCGATCTGGCCGCCTATATCGCCATGTTTCCGCAGCTGATCGCAGGCCCCATCGTGCGCTATGCCGATGTGCGCGAGCAGCTGCACACACGCCGCACCACCGGGCAGGATCTGGCCGCCGGGCTTTCCCGCTTTGTGGCGGGCCTCAGCAAAAAAGTGCTGCTGGCCAACACACTGTATGCGCTGGTAACGCAGTTCAAGGCGGCCGGGCAGCGCACGGTGCTGTTTTGCTGGCTGTATGCGTTGGCCTATGTGCTGCATTTATACTTTGATTTTTCCGGCTACAGCGATATGGCCATTGGCTTGGGGCGTATTTTCGGCTTTCATTTTCCCGAAAACTTTCAATATCCCTATATTTCCCGCAGTGTTACCGAGTTCTGGCGGCGCTGGCATATCAGCCTGGGCACATGGTTTCGTGACTATGTATACATCCCGCTGGGGGGCAACCGCGTGCCGCGTGCCCGCTGGGTGCTGAACCTGGCGGTGGTGTGGGCACTCACCGGGCTGTGGCACGGTGCTGCCTGGAATTTTGTGGCGTGGGGGCTGCTGTTTGCGGTGCTGCTGCTGGCCGAAAAGCTCTGGCTGGGCGAATGGCTGCACCGGCACCCGGCTCTGGGGCATTTATATGTGCTGGCGGCAGTGCTGGCAAGCTTTGTGCTGTTTGATGCCGATTCCGTTGCCGGGGCGCTGGGCGTGCTGGCCGGTATGGCCGGGCTGGCGGGGCTGCCCGCCGCCGATGCGCTGAGCCTGTATTGTCTGCGCAGCTATGCGGTGCTGCTGCTGTTGGCGGCGGTGGGCTCTACGCCGTGGCCCCAAAAGCTGTGGCAGCGCCTTGCAGGCCGCGCGCCATGGCTGTGCGCCGTGCTGGGGCCGGTGGGCCTTTCGGTGCTGCTGGTGCTGGATACCGCCTTTTTGGTGGACGGCTCGTTCAACCCGTTTTTGTATTTTAGGTTTTAATGCGTATGAAACAGGAAAAATTACAACAGGGCCTCACGCTGGCGCTGCTGGGCCTTGTGGGGCTGGGGCTGGCTGTGTGGGCCTGGCTGCGCCCGGCCGATGCGCTTTCAATCAGCGAGCGGCGCAAGCTGGCACAAAAACCGGCCCTGAGCGTGCAAAGCGTGCAGTCGGGCCAGTGGATGCAGAAATTTGAAAGCTACAGCTTGGATCAGTTTCCGCTGCGGGATACACTGCGCGGGCTGAAGGCTGCCGTGCAGCTGGGGGTGTTTTGCCAAAAGGACAACAACGGCGTGTATCTGCAAAACGGCTATGCCTCCAAGCTGGACTATCCGCTGCACACCGACTCGGTGGAGCGCGCGGCGGATAAATTTTTGCAGCTGCAAAAAACCTATTTAGAAGGAAAAGCCGGGCATGTGTATTACGCACTGGTCCCGGATAAAAACTATTTCATGGCCCCGGCGGGCGGGTATCCGGCCTTGGACTACGAAAAGCTGGCACAGACCATGCGCCAGAAGCTTTCGCCCGGCATGACCGAGATCGATCTGTTCGGCACCCTTTCGCTAAGCTGCTACTATCGAACCGACCCGCACTGGCGGCAGGAAGCCCTTGTGCCCACGGCGCAGTATCTTGCGGGGCAGATGGGCGTTTCGCTGGGGGACGATTACAGCAAAACCACGCTGCAAAGGCCCTATTACGGGCTGTACTACGGCTATGCGGCGCTGCCCATGCAGCCGGATGCGCTTACCTATCTGACCAGCGCCCGTATGGCGGATTACACCGTGACCAACTATGAATCCGGCCGCCAAAGCCCGGTGTATGATCTGGACAAGGCGGCGGGCAATGATCTGTATGAGGTGTTTCTTTCCGGCCCGGTATCCCTGCTGACCATCCAAAACCCCAACGCGCGTTCAAACCGCGAGCTGGTGATCTTTCGCGATTCCTTCGGCAGCAGCCTTGCGCCGCTTCTGGCCGAGGGCTACAGCGAGATCACGCTGGTGGATATTCGCTATCTGCCCTCGGCCCGTGTGGGGCAGTTTGTGGATTTTACCGGCAAGGATGTGCTGTTTTTATACAGCACGCAGTTGCTGAACAACAGCGAAGCGCTGAAATAACATCGCTTTTTGCAAAACCAAAAAAGGCTCTGCCCGTCTGTGCCGCCATCAGGCACAAAAGGCAGAGCCTTATTTTTAGGCTGTTTCGTTTTCCGAAGGGGCCTTGGCCACAATGGGGTGGCCGTAGTAGCTTTCCCAGGCACGGTTCCAGTCGCCGTTCACATCCTCGGATACATCGTTAAAGTACAAGGCCTTGGAATGCACCAGCGGCAGGGTGTAAAGCGTTTCGCCCTCGGCCAGCTGCTGCATACCGGCAATGCGGCTGTCATACCCGGCGGCATAGGCGGCGGCTGTGCCGTCGGCCAGCTCCCGCACAACATCCTTCAGATTGCTGCCGCTGTAAACCAGCAGGCCCAGTGCAAACACCACCAGCGCGGTGCGCCACCCGGCAGAAGCACACCAGCCGTCCAGCCAGGCAGGGCGGCCCTTGTGGTTGAACCATACCGTGGTATAAACTACGATCACAGCCGAAACCAGCAGGAAAAGCATCCACAGAATGTTGACAACGCGCCCTTCGCCAAAGTTGCCCATGGCGTAGTTGGGCACGCACATGGCGCCGCACCACAGCATGGCGCACGCTGCCATCACCCAGAGGGGGTTGGGCAGGCGCACAGATTGCGGCGGGCGAATGCACAGCGCCAGCCCAAAGGCCAGGGCCATGCACAAAAACCATTCGGCGTTGCTCCATTCCCCCAGCCATGCTTCGGCCTGCTTGATCACGGCAACGATGGTGCCGGGCACCGAGGCTTCATGCCCCAAAGCTGCCTGCCGCACGGCGGTGCCGGGGGCCAGATACATAATGGCAAAGCCCGCGACGGCCGAAGCAAGCGGGGCAAGCAGGGCCTTGCGGCGGCTGATGAGGGCGGCCAGCAGCAAAACCAGAATGTTTAAAAAAGAGGTGACATGGTTGCCGCCCGAGATCACAAAGCTTAAAATCACCGCACACACAAGCTGGCAGCGCTTGCCCGAAGGCGCAGTGAAGCGCAGCACAAGGCCGATGTTCACAAGGATCAGAAAGAAAAACGGCATATAGTTCCACGCGCCGTTGAACCAGTACAGGCCCTCGGCCAAACTGGGAAGCCCCTGCAGAAGCGCTGTCAGCAAAATGGCGGCACAGCACGCCTTGCTGAGCGAAACCCCCAAGCGGTCAAAACAGGCGGAAACAAAATAATACAGGCACACCGCCATCAGCGCCATCAGCAGCACCGCGCCGATGAAATAATATCGTTCACCCAAAATGCCCGGCTGCAGCGCCAGCACGAAAGCCGAAGTGTACAGTCCCTGCCAGGAATGATAATAGCGGATATCCACGCACACGGCCTCTTTGAGCAGGGCAAACAGATTTCCGCTGCCGCTTTGCACCATGTGATACAGGGAAATAGAATAGGAAAAATCATCCACACAGGGGCGGCTATAAATGCTTATGAGCAAAAAGGGCACCACGGCCAGAGCCATGGCGGCCAAAACGATCCATTTGGCATGGGCGCTGATACACTGCAGCACCCGGGCATAAAACGCTTTCATTTTTTGAAGCATACAAGATCCTTTCCGGCTTGGGGAAAATAGATCCCAAACCGCCGCGGCAGCGGAAAAATAAAACAACAGTAGTACTATAACACAAGGGCGGGGGAGTTGCAATTCTCATTCCGTGCTGCATGGGGGCAAACGGCAAGGGGCCTTCACTTTTTTTGCTGCTGCAGATATTCCAAAAGCGTTCGGCTTACCACCGAGTTGGCGGTTTTGGAAAAGGCGAGGCCCAGGGTTCGGCAGCAGGCGGGTTCAAGGGGGCGCGATACCACCCCCGGGCAGCCGAAGGCCTGCATCACCAGCTCCTGCGAAATGGTAACGCCCAGCCCGCTGCGCACAAACGCCATGATCAGCGGATCATCCCGGAAGCTGTAAGAAATACTGGGCTTTACCGGGCATTTCAGCATCAGATGCTGAATGTCGTTGTCGCAGCCGGGGGTTTCAATGATCAGCGGATAGCGGAACAGCTCCGGCAGGCTCACGCTTTTTTGCGCGGCAAGGGGATGATCGACCGGGAAAACCGCACACAGCGGATCGTCCAAAAGGGGGTAAAAGGTTAAATCGTCGGCCAGAATGGAGGAAATAAACCCGCAGTCCACCTGCCCGCGCACGATCCAGTCACGGATCTCGTCATAGTTGCCGTCCAAGATCTCCACCTTCACCTTGGGGTAGTTTTCCTGAAAATAGCGCACCACCTGCGGCATCCAAAGGGTGGTCACGCTGGAAATGCTGCCCACGCGCAGCTTGCCCTCGATTTTATGGTTGATGTTAAAGGCGGCCTGCCGCAGCCGGGCCTTCTGGCTGGCCAGCTCCCGGATATAGGGCAGCAGGCGCGCACCGTTGTCGGTAAGGGTAACGCCGCGGTTGATGCGGGCAAACAGCTGCACCCCCAGCTCTTCCTCCAGCCCGGCCATCATCTGGCTGATGCCGGACTGGGTGTAGTTCAGTGCATCGGCGGCCCTGGAAAAACTGCCTGTTTCGCACACTTTTAAAAAAATCTCGTAACGGTCTTTCTGTTCGCGCATCCTGTTCTCCCATTAGTAAAAGTTATATGGCATAACAAAATCATTCGGTTTACTGATATGGTAACATGTGCTATCCTATATGGCAAGCGTTCCGCCGCAGCACAAAAGCCTGCGGCGGGCAGCCCGGCAGATCGCGGAACATCAGGGAACAAACCGGGCTGGCATCAGGATAGGAGTATCAGGAATCATGAAAAAGAAATCAAGCAGTTTTTCTGGACAGATCGGCTTTGTGCTTGCTGCCGCCGGAAGCGCGGTGGGCGTGGGCAATCTGTGGCGTTTTCCCTACCTTGCCGCAAAGGACGGCGGCGGTTTATTTTTGCTGGTGTATCTGGCACTGGTGCTGACCTTTGGCTTTACGCTGCTCACCTCGGACATTGCCATTGGCCGCCGCACAAAGCAAAGTGCCATCCGAGCCTATGAGTCCATGCGCCCCAAATGGAAATTTTTGGGCGTTCTCACCTTTTTGGTGCCGGTGCTGATCATGACCTATTATGCCGTGATCGGCGGCTGGATCACCAAATACGCGGTGGTGTATCTCACCGGCCAGTCGTCGGCCGCTGCGCAGGACGGCTATTTTACCGGCTTTATCACCTCCTCGGTTTCGCCGGTGGTGTTTGCCCTGCTCTTTATGGGTGTTACAGCTTTTATCGTGTACAACGGCGTGGAGGGCGGCATCGAGCGCGTTTCCCGTTACATGATGCCCGTTTTGCTGGTGCTGGTGGTGGTGATCGCCGGTTACTCGCTCACCCTTAAGCACGAGGATACTTCCGGCCAGCTGCGCACCGGCCTGGAGGGCCTGCGTTATTACCTGACCCCGCACGTGGAGGGGCTCACCATCGGCCGCTTTTTGCAGATTCTGCTGGATGCCATGAGCCAGATGTTCTTCTCCCTCAGCGTTTCCATGGGCATTATGATCACCTACGGCTCGTATGTAAAGCCGGAGGTGGACTTGAACAAGGCTGTGAACCAGATCGAAATTTTTGATACCGGCGTGGCCCTGCTGGCCGGTGCCATGATCATTCCCGCTGTGTATGTGTTCTCGGGCACCGAGGGCATGAGCGCAGGCCCCAGCCTGATGTTTGTTTCGCTGCCCAAGGTGTTTGCCGCCATGGGCGCAGCAGGCGTGTTTGTGGGCATTCTGTTCTTTGTCACGGCCATTTTTGCCACGCTTACCTCCTGCATTTCGGTGCTGGAATCCATTGCCGCCAACTGCATGGAAATTTTCCACACCGGCCGCAAAAAAACCGTGCTGGTGCTCACGGTCATCTATCTGGCTGCCTCGGCAGTGATCGCGCTGGGCTACAGTGTTTTCTACTTTGAACTGCCGCTGCCCAATGGCTCGGTGGCCCAGCTTCTGGATATCATGGACTATATCAGCAACAGCGTGATGATGCCCTTTATTGCGCTTTTGTCCACCATTCTCATCGGCTGGATCATGACACCGGACTATGTGGTGGATGAAATGCAGCGCAACGGCGAAAAGTTCCGCCGCAAAAAGCTGTATCGCGTAATGATCCGCTATGTGGCCCCGGTGATGATGCTGGTGCTGTTTATGCAGTCCACAGGCATTCTGGCAAACCTTTAATCAACAATTCAAAATAAACGCTGCGCAGCTTTTGCTGTGACAGACTTTCGTGAAAAAAGGGTTCCCATGCGGTCAGCATGGGAACCCCTTTTTTGGGCTTATCAGATGGTAAAATCGCCGGAATTCACAGCCTTCGGTCTGCCAGCACGGCAAAGGCAAGCTCGGTGCTCAGGCTCGGCAGGGCAGCCACCTTGGCCTGGTCGGCAGGGGAGGTTTTGTAATAATACGGTGTCATTTTAAAAAGCTCGTCGATTTTTTGCGGGGTGTCCAGCGTAAGGGTCCAGCACAGATCGCGGCGCGCAATGCTTTCAAAGCCGGGCAGGGCCTGCTCAATGAGCGAATTTTCGTAGGGCTTTTCGTAAATGGCGGCCTTTAAGCCAAACAGATGCCTTGGCAGCGGCACGGCGCGCAGCAGCACACCGCCGGGCCGCAGCACTCGGGCAAATTCCCCGGCGGCGCAGGGGGCAAAGATATCCAAAATCAAATCGCAGCTTTCGGGCAAAACCGGCAGGCGGAAGGCGCTGGCCACCACCGCCTGCTTGGCAAACGGGCGGCGGGCAACCGCCTTGGCGGAATCCCGCGAAATATCAATGGCCGCAATGTGCGGCGCCTTGCCCGCATCGGCCAGCGCCTGCGCAATGCCCTGGGTGTAATAGCCCTCGCCGCAGCCTGCATCCAGCACGGCGCAGGGCGAAGGGGCGTACTGCACGGCCAATTCGGCCAAACAGCTGCGCAGCGGCTCGTAAAAGCCCTGCTCTAAAAACCGGGTGCGGGCCTCCACCATCAGCCGGTCATCGCCATGGCGGCGCGCGGCACTGGCCTGGCTTTGCAGCAGATTGAAATATCCCTGACGGGCGCGGTCAAACCGATGACCGCCGGGGCAAAAGGCCTCTTTTTCGGCAAAAGTAAGCGGCTGGCCGCATACAGGGCAGCAAAAAATCTTCATAAGAAAACCTCGGAATGGGTGTTTGTATCCTATTATTATAATCGCAGGGCAGGCAATATGCAATCAGCGCGGTGTGAAAACAGCCGAAAATATGCCAAAATCGGGAAAAGGAATTGTGGCTATTGGAAAAAAGAATCGTAAAAATCCGGGTTTGCGCTTTTCGGGTATGGAAACCCCGGATAAATGTGTTATAATAGCAACAAAGCCGCGCTTTCTGCGGGCGCGGCCCGCTGATTATGAACGGACATAAAAGCCGGGCACTGCCCCGGGAGTGGAAGAAAGGATGACCAACCATGAAATTCTACATTGATACCGCTAATGTGGATGAAATCCGCGCCGCCAACGACATGGGCATTATCGCCGGTGTTACCACCAACCCCAGCCTGATCGCAAAAGAAGGCCGTGACTATGCCGAAACTCTGAAAGAGATCGCCAGCATTGTCGATGGCCCCATTTCCGGCGAAGTGAAAGCCACCACCAAGGATGCCGCTACCATGATCGAAGAGGGCAAGGCCATTTATGCACTGGACCCCAAGCACATGGTGGTAAAGATCCCCATGACCACCGAGGGCCTGAAGGCCATCAAGGCTCTGTCGGCTTTGGGCATTCCCACCAACTGCACGCTGATCTTCTCGGCAAACCAGGCACTGCTGGCTGCCCGCGCAGGCGCAACCTACGTAAGCCCCTTCCTGGGCCGTTTGGACGATATCAATGAGGACGGTATTCCTCTGATCGAAACCATTTCCGAAATGTTCAGCAACTACCCCGACATTGAAACCCAGATCATCTGCGCTTCCGTGCGCACTCCTGTGCATGTGACCGCCTGCGCTCTGGCCGGTGCCGACATTGCCACCGTGCCCTACAAGGTGCTGATGCAGATGACCAAGCATCCCCTGACCGATCAGGGCATTGAAAAGTTCATCGCCGACTATGTAAAGGTGTTTGGCGAATAAGCCTCCGATTTGCTTTTATAACGGCGGCTCCGGGCAGGGGCCGCTGATCATTGAACTTAGGAGATCACCATGACTGAAAAAGAAAAGCTGCAGCTTCAAATCGAAGCCTGTGATCTGCGCCGCAATGCGCTGATCGCCATTCACGCCTGCAACAGCGGCCACCCCGGCGGAAGCCTTTCCGCTGCTGACCTGCTCACCTATCTGTACTTTAAGGGCATGAAGATCGACCCTCAGAACCCCAAGTGGGAGGATCGTGACCGCTTTGTGCTGAGCAAGGGCCATGCTGCCCCCGGCCTGTACAGTGCCCTGGCACTGCGCGGCTTCTTCCCCGTGGAAGAGCTTACCACCCTGCGCAAAATCGGCAGCCGCCTGCAGGGCCACCCCAACATGAACACCGTGCCCGGTGTGGATATGAGCACCGGCTCTCTGGGCCAGGGCATTTCCGCCGCTGCCGGTATGGCCAAGGCCGCCAAGTATCTGAACAAGGATCTCACCGTGTACACCCTGATGGGTGACGGCGAGCTGGCCGAGGGCGAGTGCTGGGAAGCCTTTATGTTCGCTTCCAACTACAAGCTGGACAACCTGTGCGTGTTTGTGGATGTGAACCGCCTGCAGATCGACGGCCGCACCAGCGATGTGATGAACACCGAGCCTTTGGACAAAAAGCTGGAGGCTTTCGGCTTCCGCATTCTCAAGATCAACGGCCACGATATGGCCGAGATCGAAAAGGCCGATGAATTCTACAAGGCAGGCAAGGGCCAGGGCGTGCCCACCGCCATTCTGATGGACACCCTCAAGGGCAAGGGCGTAAGCTTTATGGAAGACCAGGCCGGCTGGCACGGCAAGGCTCCCAGCGATGAAGAACTGGAAAAGGCTTTGGCAGAGCTGGATGCCGCCAAGGCAGAACTGGAGGCAAAGTGCAATGGCTGATATGAAAAAAATTGCCACCCGCGACAGCTATGGCAAAGCCATTACCCAGCTGGGTGCAGAGCATAACGATATCGTGGTGATGGATGCCGACCTGGCAGGCTCCACCAAGAGCGGCGTGTTCCGCAAGGAATTCCCCAACCGTCATTTCAACTGCGGCATTGCCGAGGGCAACATGATGGCTGTGGCTGCCGGTATGGCTGCCATGGGTCTGGTGCCTTATGTGAGCAGCTTTGCCATGTTTGCAGCAGGCCGCGGCTTTGAGCAGATCCGCAACTCCATCGGCTATCCTCACCTGAATGTAAAGATCGTGGCAAGCCACGGCGGCATCAGCGTGGGCGAGGACGGCGCAAGCCACCAGTGCTGCGAAGATTTCGCCCTGATGCGCTCCATTCCCGGCATGGTGGTCATGTGCCCTGCCGACGATGCCGAGGCACAGGCCGCTGTGCGCGCTGCCTATGAGCATGATGGCCCGGTGTACATCCGCACCGGCCGTCTGGCCGTGCCCCAGTTCCATGAAAGCGTGGATTTCGGCTTCCAAATCGGCAAGGGCGAGGTGCTGCGTGAGGGCAATGACATTGCCATTATCGCCACCGGCCTGATGGTGGCCGAGGCTGTGGCCGCCGCCGATGCACTGGCCGAAAAGGGCATTCATGCCCGCGTGATCAACCTGTGCACCATTAAGCCTCTGGACGAAGAGCTGGTGGTGAAGGCTGCCAAGGAATGCGGCAAGGTAATCACCTGCGAAGAGCACAACATTCTGGGGGGCCTGGGCGAAGCCGTTTGCGGCGTTCTGTCCGAAAAGTGCCCCACCCCCGTGCGCCGCATCGGCGTGAACGACGAATTCGGCCACAGCGGCCCCGCTGCTGCGCTGCTGAAGGAGTTTGGCCTGAGCGCCGAGCATATCGCAGAGGTTGCCGAAGAATTTGTAAAAGCCTGATCGGCAAGCCCTTTTTAGACAAACAGAGCGCCTCGGAAGATTCTTTCCGGGGCGCTTTTTATAAAGAAAGCGGAAAAGCAGCATTCGAGGTTATAAATATGAGCAAACCCAAACGATTTGAAACTGTGTATCAGGAAAGCACTGTTCTAACCGAGAAAACGATCTTTGTTGACAAAGAAACCGGCGTGAATTATCTTTATATTGCGAATGGTACCGGCGGCGGGCTGACACCGCTGCTGGACAGCGACGGAAAGCCCGTTGTTACCCGGTGATATTAAAAAACAATTCAGTGAGGTTTTATGCAGCTGTATTTTGCCCCCATGGAGGGCGTTACCCCCTGGCACTACCGCCAGACCCATGCCGCACTTTTCGGCGGAGTTGACCGCTATTACACCCCGTTTTTAAACCCCACCGAGGGCGGGCTGGCAGGCAAGGCTCTGCAGGAGGTGCTGCCCCAGCACAACCGGGGAGTGAACACGGTGCCCCAGATCTTAACAAACAATGCCGAGCGCTTTGTGCTGGCCTGCCAAACGCTGGCCGAGCTGGGCTACACCGAGGTGGACCTGAACCTGGGCTGCCCCAGCGGCACCGTGGTGGCCAAGGGGCGCGGCGCAGGCTTTCTGGCGCTTTCGCGCCGGGAGCAGCTGGAAGTATTTCTGGAGGAAATCTTTGCCAAAAGCCCGCTCAGAATCAGCTTGAAAACACGCCTTGGCATGGAATCGCCCGAGGAATTTGCCGCGCTGCTGGCACTGTATAACCGCTATCCCGCCGCGCAGCTCACCATTCATGCCCGCGTGCGGGAGGATTACTACAAGCGCCCCGTGCGCTGGGATGCCTTTGCCGAGGCATTGGCGGGCTGCCGCCTGCCGGTGTGCTACAACGGCGATATTTTTACCGCTGAGGACTACCGCCGCTTTTGCAGCGCTTTTCCGCAGGTGCAGCGTGTGATGCTGGGGCGCGGTTTGGTGGCTAATCCTGCGCTGGCGCGCGAGATCACCGGCGGCCAGCTCCTGCAGGCCGCGGAGCTGCGCCGGTTTCACGATGTGCTGTTTGCACAGATCTGCCAGCGCCCAGGCGGCGATAAAAATGCGATATGCCGCATCAAAGAACAGTGGAATTATTGGGGCGCAATGTTTGAGGGGGCCGAAAAGCCGCTGAAAAAGCTGCGCAAGGCAAGCCGTATGCAGGACTACACGCAGGCTGTGGAGCAAATTTTTGCCTGCCCGCTCACCGAAAGCAGAAGATATCATATTGTATAAAACGGGCCGCCCGGCTGTGCAAAACAAGCACAGCCGGGCGGCTTTCCTCTTACTCTCTTTATTACGCAAAGCAGCGCTGCGGTGTTATAACTCCAAAAATGCTTTCAAAATCGAAAGCCCCACCGGGCCGCTTTTTTCGGGGTGAAACTGGGTGCCGATCACGCTGCCGCGCAGGGCAGCGGCGCAGATGCTTCGCCCGCCGTAGGGGCTGTCGGCCAGCCGGTCAGCTTCGTTTTGGGGCTTGGCCTCGTAGCTGTGCACAAAATAGCATTCGCCCCCGGCGGGCACATTTTGCAGCACTGTGCCCGCAAAGCTGCCGTGGGCGGGCACAAGGGCGCGCCAGCCAATGTTGGGCACACGCTGGGGCGCGCCGCTGGTATCCACGGCGGGAATGCGCTCCACACGCCCGGGGATCAGCCCAAGGCCCTGGTGCTGCCCAAATTCATCGCTTTCGTCAAACAGCATCTGCATGCCAAGGCAAATGCCCAAAAGCGGCGTGCCCTCGGCGGCTTTTTGCCGGATCGGCTCGATCAGCCCCAGGGCGGCAAGGCCGTTCATGCCGTCCTCAAAAGCGCCCACGCCGGGCAAAATCAGCCGCGGTGCAGCCAGCACGGCCTCGGGGGTCTGCACAAATTCCACCTGCGCACCGCAATACTCGGCGGCGCGCCGCACGCTCAGCAGATTGCTGAGGCCGTAGTCGATAATGCTCACTTTCATAAGCGCACCTCCACACCGCCTGCACGGATCTCCTGCTTCAGCTCGGGCACGGTGGCCTTGCCGTAGTGCAGCACGGCGGCGCAGGCCACGGCATCGGCCCCGGCGCGGGCGGCATCCAGAATATCCTCGGCGCAGCCCACGCCGCCGCCGCACACCACGGGAATGCTTACCGCCTCGGTGACGGCATGGATCAGTTCCAGATCGCACCCCTGCTGCAGGCCCTCGTTGTCCACGCTCATCAGCAGAATTTCTCCTGCCCCCAGCGCTTCGCCGCGCTTGGCCCATTCAATCACATCCAGCCCCGAGTGCTGGCGGCCGTTGTCGTAATAGGCTTCCCACTTGCCGCTTTGGGTGCGGCTGCGCTTGGCCTGAATGGAAAGCACCATGCACTGGCTGCCGAAGGCCTCGGCCACCTCGGTGATCAGCGCGGGGCGCTTGATGGCGGCGGTGTTGATGGCGGCCTTGTCGGCGCCCATGCTTAAAATATGGCGCACATCCTCCACGCTGCGCAGCCCGCCGCCCACCGTGATGGGAATAAACACATTCTCGCTGGTTTTTTCCACAATGTCGCTCAGGTTGTTGCGGTTGTACAGGCTGGCCACAATGTCGATGTACAAAAGCTCGTCAATGCCCTGCTCATAGTAGCGGCGGGCAAAGGCGTTGGGGTCGCCCAGTTTGCGCAGCCCCTCTAATTGAATGCCCTTTACAAGATTGACATCCTTTACATCCAGCCGGGCAATCAGCCGGATCTTTTTCTTATCGGTCATGTTTGCTGCCTCGCGGGTCACCCCAAAGCACTTCGCTGTCGCCCTCGTAGGGCTGATGGCGCAGCTTCCACATACCGTCCTCGTATTTCCACAGATGGGGCGAGCGGAAACGGTCGGCCAGATGCATAAAATATTCGCGGTCCATCTTGGGCTGCTCAAAGCACTTGCTGGCTTCGGGGAAATGCTGTTTGTCGATGGAAAGATACTGCATGATCTCTTTTTCAAAGCGGTCGGGGTATTCGCCGTCAAACTTTTTGCACAGGGCCCGGGCTTCGTCCAGGGTGATCTCGTCGTTGCGGATCTCCTGCGCAGCGTCATAGGTGGTGCGGCCGATGCCGTATTTGATATAGGTGGTATAGTAGAAAAAGTCGTCCACCTTGTCATCGATGGAGTTGTATTTGGAATAGGTGCCCTGTGTGCGCTCGGGGCTGGGGCGGAAGCCGCCATGCTCTACGCTGTAGTAATAAGCGCCCTGGGGGTGCCATTTTTCGTAATAACCCAGATACCGCACCTGAATGTGGTTCTTTTCCAGATCGCTGGTTTCGCAGGGCAGATAAATGGCCAGATCGGCCTTATCTACCTTAAAATCCTCCTGCAGCTGGCGCAGCGAAACACCGCCCAGATAGATATGGTCGTAATCGTTCACGGCAAAGAAATGCTCGTCGCGCAGGGCCGAGTTGTTGTCGGCAATGGGGTTGCCGAACTCGGCCTCGTTTTCGCCGTAGAACACCAGCGGAATGCCAAAGCGCGCGGCCATTTTGGGGGCCAGCTGCTTCTGCCCTAAAATAAACGGCTGGAACGGATGAAACAGGTTTTCGGTGGCCAGTCGGGTGAGCAGGCGGTGGGTCTGCCCGTTGGGGGTACACAGATAGTTGTCAAACCCGGCGTGGATCCATGCCTGCATATTGTCCCACCCCCACGGGGTGTAAATGTGCGGGGCCCATGTGACGGTGAGAGGGTGCATGCCGTATTTATATTTCAGAAGATGCGCGGCGTAAAAGCTGTCCTTTCCGCCGCTGCCGGGCACCAGGCAGTCATAGCTGCCGTCAGTTTTGCGATATTCATCGCACAGCTCGCGCAGCTCACGCTCACGCTCGGCCCAGTCAATGTGGTGGTTGTTTTTGTTGTGGCAGGCGTGGCAGGCATCGCACACGCCGTCCTGCTGGATCACCATGGTTTTCTTGATGCTGTCAATGGTGTGCTCAAATTCATAGCAGCTGTTGGGCTTCTGGTTGCTCATCACGCACTCTTTGCAAAACTGCACATGGCGCGGCAGGCCGTAGTAAACCTCTCGCTGATCCTCGGGAATATCCGGGGCATACTTGCTGTAGTCGATCTCTTTGTAACGGGGCAGCGGCATCATAAATGCAAAACCTCCTTTTTGCGGTTCCCCCACAAAAATCTGTGCTTTTTGCGGGAACCGACGCTTTCCTATCCTCTATATCGATGGCCAAAAACAAAAAAAGACGGCGCTTTGGGCAGGAAGATCCTTGCTCAAAGCGCCGTTGCTTTGCGATTATGATAGCACGAAATGCACCGCTTGGCAAGATGATTTTTGCACAGGGGCGAACCCATGCACAGAATAAAAGAATGCATGAAAAACTTAACTAAATAAACTTATTGTTTTTATAGCATAAACAGTTGACATTTATTGAAAGCGGTTTTATAATGTGACTTATCATCCGTAAAGAACAAAGGCGTTCCGGAAGGCAGAAAAAGCTCTGCGCACCGGTGCGCCTTTTTTGTTTTTGCGGTGGGAAAGTGGGCCAGCCTGCCCGGCATAGTGGCCGGGAGAGCGGGCCGTATGGGAAAGTATATAGATTAGGAAAGGAAAGTAAGCGATGGAAAATTTTACTGAAAGAAAAACCCCCGCGGGGCTGTACCAATCGCAGTTTGAGCATGACAACTGCGGCATTGGCGCGATCGTGGATGTAAAGGGCCGGAAAACGCACCAAACCGTCACCGATGCCCTGCACATTGTGGAGCATCTTGAACACCGTGCCGGTAAGGATGCCGAGGGAAAAACCGGCGACGGTGTGGGCATTCTTTTGCAGATCGGCCATAAGTTTTTTGCAAAGGCTGCGGCGCAGATCGGCATCAGCCTGCCGGAAGAGCGCGACTACGCTGTGGGTATGTTCTTTTTTGAGCAGCAGGAGGCCCGGCGTGCCCACGCCATGAAAATGTTCGAGATCATCTGCCGCAAGGAGGGGGTGGAGTTTCTGGGCTGGCGCAAGGTGCCCACGCACCCCGAAATTCTGGGCCAGAAGGCGCTGGACTGTATGCCGGATATCTGGCAGTGCTTTGTCAAGCGCCCCGAAACCACCGACCGCGGCCTTGCGTTTGACCGCAAGCTGTATGTGGTGCGCCGCGTGTTTGAGCAGAGCAACAACGCCACCTATGTGTGCAGCCTTTCCAGCCGAACCATTGTATATAAAGGAATGTTTCTGGTAAGTGAGCTGCGCGGCTTTTATGCCGATCTGCAGGACGAAGACTACCAAAGCGCCATCGGCATGGTACACAGCCGGTTTTCCACCAACACCAGCCCCAGCTGGATGCGCGCCCACCCCAACCGGTATATTCTGCACAACGGCGAGATCAATACCATTCGCGGCAATGTGGATACCATGCTTGCCCGCGAGGAGAGCATTGGCAGCAAGGTGCTGGGCAAGGATATGAGCAAGGTGCTGCCCGTGGTGAACCAGCAGGGAAGCGACAGCGCCATGCTGGACAATACGCTGGAATTCCTTTTGATGAGCGGTATGCCGCTGCCGCAGGCCGTGATGGTGGCCATTCCCGAGCCGTGGGCCAACGACCGGCACATGAACCAGAAAAAGAAGGATTTTTACCAATACTATGCCACCATGATGGAGCCCTGGGACGGCCCGGCCTCCATTCTGTTCAGCGATGGCGATGTGATGGGTGCTGTGCTGGACCGCAACGGCCTGCGCCCCAGCCGCTATTATGTGACGGATGACGGCAGACTGATCCTTTCCAGCGAGGTGGGCGTGCTGGAGGTGCCCGAGGCGCACATTGTGAAAAAAGACCGCCTGCGCCCCGGCAAAATGCTGCTGGTGGATACCCGCAAGGGCGAGATCATAGACGATGAGGCCCTCAAGATGAGCTATGCCAACAGCAAGCCCTATGGAGAATGGCTGGACCGCAACCTGATCCGTTTGCAGGACCTGAAGATCCCCAACCAGAAAATCGAAAGCTACACCCCAGAGCAGCTGGACAGCCTGCGCAAGGCATTCGGCTACGACAGCACCGATGTGAGCGCGGGCATTCTGGCCATGGCGCGCACGGGCGTGGAGCCCACGGTGGCCATGGGCGACGACACCCCACTGGCCTGCCTGAGCATGCACCACCCGCCGCTGTTTAACTATTTTAAGCAGATGTTTGCACAGGTCACCAACCCGCCGCTGGATGCTTTGCGGGAAAAAGTGGTCACCAGCACCACGGTGTATGTGGGCAGCCACGGCAATCTGCTGGAGGAAAAGGCCGACAACTGCAAGGTGCTGAAGATCAAGAACCCGATCCTGACCGAAACCGATCTGTTGCGCATCAAAAGCATGAAGGTGCCCGGCTTCAAGGTGGCAGTGATCCCCATTACCTATTACACGGGCATCAGCCTGGAGCAGGCGCTGGAGCATTTGTTTATCGAGGTGGACCGCGCCTATCGCGACGGCGCGAATATCCTGATCTTGTCTGACCGGGAGCTGGATGAATTCCATTTGCCCATTCCCAGCCTGCTGGCGGTGAGCGCGGTTTCCAAGCATCTGGTGCGCACCCGCAAAAAAACGGCCATGGCGCTGATTCTGGAAAGCGGCGAGCCCCGCGCCGTGCATCATTTTGCCACGCTGCTGGGCTACGGCGCGTGCGCAGTGAATCCCTATCTGGCGCAGGAAACCGTGGGCGAATTGGTGCGCGACGGCAAGCTGGACAAGGATTTCTACGCGGCGGTGGACGATTACAACAACGCCATTTTGGGCGGCATTGTGAAAATCGCCTCCAAAATGGGCATTTCCACCATTCAGTCGTATCAGGGCAGCCAGATCTTTGAGGCGGTGGGCGTAAGCCAGCCGGTGATCGAAAAATATTTCACCAACACCGTAAGCCGCGTGGGGGGCATCACCCTGCAGGATATTCAGGGCGATGTGGAATACCGCCACCGCAAGGCCTTTGACCTTATGCGCCCGCAGGCCAATCTGGGGCTGGAGCCGGACTGCGACGAGCATTTGTTCCGCCCCGAAACCGTGCAGCTGCTGCAAAAGGCCGCACAAACCGGCAGCTACGAGATCTATAAGCAGTTCAGCTATGCCATGGAGCACACCGCCCCCAACGGCACATTCCTGCGCAGCCTGCTGGAATTCAATTATCCGAAAAAGGGCATTCCCATTGAGCAGGTGGAGCCTGCTACCGAGATCGTAAAGCGTTTTCAGGCGGCTGCCATGAGCTACGGCGCGCTGAGCCGCGAGGCCCACGAATGTCTGGCCATTGCCCTCAACCGTCTGGGCGGCAAAAGCAACTGCGGCGAGGGCGGCGAGGATGAGGACCGCTACGGCACCGAAAGCAACAGCGCCATCAAGCAGGTTTCCTCGGCCCGTTTCGGCGTCACCAGCAAATATCTGGTGAGCGCAAGGGAAATCCAGATCAAGCTGGCACAGGGCGCAAAGCCCGGCGAGGGCGGCAATCTGCCCGGCGCAAAAATTTATCCCTGGGTGGCCAAGTGCCGTCACTCCACCACCGGCGTGGGCCTGATCAGCCCGCCGCCCCACCACGATATCTATTCCATTGAGGATCTGGCACAGCTGATCTACGATCTGAAATGCTCCAACCGGGATGCCGATATCAATGTAAAGCTGGCCGCCGAGGCAGGCGTGGGCACCATTGCCAGCGGCGTGGCCAAGGCAGGCGCACAGGTGATCCTGATCTGCGGCTACGATGGCGGCACGGGTGCAGCCCCGGCCAACAGCATGCAGAATGCCGGTTTGCCGTGGGAGCTGGGCCTTTCCGAAACCCACCAGAGCCTGATCCTGAACGGCCTGCGCAGCCGCGTGCGCCTGGAGGTGGACAGCAAAATGCTCACCGCACGGGATGTGGCGGTGGCAGCTATGCTGGGCGCCGAGGCATTCGGCTTTGCCAGCGCACCGCTGGTGGCCATTGGCTGCATTATGGATCGCTGCTGCCACAAGGACACCTGCCCGGTGGGTATTTGCACCCAGAACCCCGCCCTGCGCGCCAAATTCCGCGGCAAGCCCGAATATATCATGAACTACCTGATGTTTGTGGCCGAGGAACTGCGCGAATACATGGCAAAGCTGGGGGTTCACAATGTGAACGAGCTGGTGGGCCGCACGGATCTTTTGCGCAAAAAGCAGGGCCTGCAGGGCCCCCGGGCACAGCATGTGGATCTGGAGGCGCTGCTGCATAACCCCCTGATCTCCAACAACTGCATCCATTTTGAGCCCAAGGATGTGTATAACTTCCATCTGGAGCAAACCGCCGATATGAAGGTGCTGCTGAAGCGCTTTAAGCCGGTGTTTGATAAGCCCGTGCCCAAGAGCATCGATGTGCAGGTGGGCAATACCGACCGTACCTTCGGCACCATTTTCGGCAGTGAGATCACCCGCCGCTTCGGCAGCACGCTGCCCGAAGATACCTTTACGGTGCGCTGCAAGGGCAGCGGCGGACAAAGCTTTGGCAGCTTTATCCCGGCGGGCCTTACCATGATCCTCACCGGCGACTGCAACGATTATCTGGGCAAGGGCCTTTCCGGCGGCAAGCTGGTGGTGAAGCCCAGCCCCGAGGCCACCTATAAGCCCGAAGAAAATATTCTCATCGGCAATGTGGCGCTGTACGGCGCAACCGGCGGCAAGGCCTTTATCAACGGCGTGGCCGGTGAGCGCTTCTGCGTGCGCAACAGCGGCGCTGTGGCCGTTGTGGAGGGCGTGGGTGACCATGGCTGCGAGTATATGACAGGCGGCACCGTGGTGGTGTTGGGCCGCACCGGCAAAAACTTTGCCGCAGGCATGAGCGGCGGCATTGCCTATGTGCTGGATGAGGACAGCGATCTGTATCAGCGCCTGAACAAGGATATGGTGGGCATGGAACCGGTGGAGCAGGGGCACGATGTGGCGCGCCTGAAGGAGCTGATCAAAACCCATGCCGATCTTACGGGCAGCCCGCGGGCCAAGGCCATTCTGGCAGATTTTGGCCATTACCTGCCCAAGTTTAAAAAGATCCTGCCGCACGATTACGACCATATGCTGCGCCTGATCGCCCGGGCCGAGGAAAAAGGTCTGGACAATGAGCAGGCCCAGCTGGATGCCTTCTATGCCCAAAAGGCGGGCAAATAACCCCCGGAAAGCCATAAGGCGGGCTTATCAAAACGATATATAAAATTGTTGCATATTTTTTAGAAAAAAGCATTGACAAGCCGCCGGGGCGGCGCTATAATACAGGCATGGAAAGCAAAGGCGCTGACCTCGTTTACGAGGCCGGCGCCTTTTGGCTTTTCCGGTGGGCAGCCCGGCGGGCACTGTGCCTTCAGGCTGCCGAAAGCAAACGCAATGGCGCGTGTGGTTTCTTTTGCAAAAGAGGGGGCAAAGGAAGCTGCGCGCGTTTTTCAGTTTGCACATCTTATTGAGGAGGGAAAGGTATTATGATGGAAACAAGTACACTTTTGGAGCTGATCAATGGCCAGCTTTTCGGAGTTTGGTTTTTGATGGGCGCCGCGCTGGTGTTCTGGATGCAGGCTGGATTTGCCATGGTGGAGGCAGGCTTTACCCGCGCCAAAAACACCGGCAATATCCTGATGAAAAACCTGATGGATTTCTGCATCGGCTGCGCCGTGTTTATTCTGCTGGGCTTCGGCCTGCTTCTGGGCGAGGATACTTTCTATGGCCTGATCGGTATGCCGAATATGGACATTTTGACCAACTACGGCAGCTTTGATTGGAGCAACTTTGTATTCAACCTGGTGTTCTGCGCCACCACCGCCACCATCGTTTCGGGCGCTATGGCCGAGCGCACCAAGTTTTTGAGCTACTGCATTTACTCGGCGGTGATCTCGGCGGTGATCTACCCCATCGAGGCACACTGGATCTGGGGCGGCGGCTGGCTTTCGCAGCTGGGCTTCCATGATTTTGCAGGCTCCACGGCCATTCACATGGTGGGCGGCATTGCCGCGCTGGTGGGCGCGTGGATGCTGGGCCCGCGTATTGGCAAGTTTACAAAGCATAGCGACGGCACCGTGCAGGTGAACGCCTTCCCCGGCCACAACCTGCCGCTGGGCTGCCTGGGCTGCTTTATCCTGTGGTTTGGCTGGTACGGCTTCAACGGCGCTGCCTGCACCACGGTGGATCAGCTGGGCTCGGTGTTCCTTACCACCACGGTGGCTCCTTCCATCGCTACGGTGGTGTGCATGATCTTTACATGGCTGCACTACGGCAAGCCGGATGTTTCCATGTGCCTCAACGCTTCGCTGGCGGGCCTTGTGGCCATCACCGCCCCCTGCGATGTCACCGATTGCGCCGGTGCTGCCGTGATCGGCGCAGTGGCTGGCTTGCTGGTGTGCTTCGGCGTATGGTTTTTGGACTATGTGCTGCGGGTGGATGACCCTGTGGGCGCAGTGGCTGTACACATGATGAACGGCATCTGGGGCACCATTGCCGTGGGCCTGTTTGCCAACCCTGCCGTGCCCGGCTACAGCATTGCCGATGCTGATGGCAACGTGATGGCCGGCCTGTTTTACGGCGGCGGCTTTAAGCTGCTGGGCATCCAGCTGCTGGGCTTTGCCGCAGTGGCTTCCTGGGCAGCAGTAACCATCTTTATTGCATTCAGCGTGATTAAGCACACCATTGGCCTGCGTGTGAGCGCCGAGGAAGAAATTCAGGGCCTGGATGCCACCGAGCACGGCCTGCCCAGCGCCTATGCCGGTTTTGCCATTATGGATACCAGCAACACCCTGACCATGGATGTGAACGAAAACACCGATCTTGGCACCGGCGATTATGCCGAGGCCACGGATTTCCAGAAGGCGGCTGCCGTGAAGGTGGTGCGCACCACCGCGGTGGATGTGCCGGATACGGGTATGTACAAGGTTTCCATTATCTGCAAGCTGAGCCGCTTTGATGAGCTCAAGAAAGAGCTGAACGATCTGGGCGTTACCGGCATGACCATGACCCAGGTGATGGGCTGCGGCGTGCAGAAGGGCTCCGGCAGCAAATACCGCGGCGCTGAGATCGACGCCACCCTGCTGCCCAAGGTGAAGGTGGAAGTGATCGTTTCCACCATTCCCGTAGACAAGGTGATCGAAACCACCAAGAAGGCCCTGTACACCGGTCACATCGGCGATGGCAAGATCTTTGTATACAATGTGGCGCGCGTGGTGAAGGTGCGCACCGGCGAAGAAGACTTTGCCGCCTTGGCGGATGTGGAGTAACTCCGCCGCATAAAAAAAGACATTCCCTATTTTCCTTTTCCGTTTTCGTATATCGACTGAGCACACAAAGGGCTCCGGCAAACCGCCGGAGCCCTTTGTGTGTGTAGCCAGAGCCAAAGAAGCCCGTTACGATGCGCGCACTTCGCTGATAAACCGATCGATCACATCCCGGCCGTAAGTGCTGCAGTAATATTCATAAAGAATGGGCTGCACCTCGCTTCGAATCTCGTCAAGATCCTCTGCGGGCAGCGTGTGAAAGCGAATTCCCTGTGCCTGCATTTCTGTGCGCAGCTGCTGGTCATAGAGTTGGGTGCTGGCCTTGGCCTCCTGTTCGGCGTAGGCGGCAGCCTGCAAAACCTGTTCCCGCTGCTGTTCGTTCAGTCGGGCGTAAGTGCTTTCGTCAATGCACAGGCAGTCGAAATACATAACGAAAGGAAGCTCGGTGATATCGCTGATGTTTTTGTCGATCCCGTAATCCCGAAGATTGAGCAGTGTGTTATCGCAGGCATCGATCACGCCAAGCTGCAAAGAAAGCGGTACATTGCTGATCTCAACAGGGATCGTTTCGGCGCAAAGAGTGGACCATAAAAGCGAATGGGAGCTCTCGATTCCAAAAACGCGCATTTTAAGTGCAGAAAGATCCTGTCGGCTGCACACGGGAACGGTGGAGGCTAATGCGCGGTATTGCATGGGAAAAACCGCCAGCATACGCATATTGCTGCTCTGGGCGTCCTCGTCAATCATACCGCGCAGGGCAGAACCCGGCTGATAGAGCGTTTCCACATCCTTTAGCGAAACATCGGCAAGCAGCGGCAGCCACATGATGATATTAGAATAGGAAGCGCCTGTAACGCCAAGGCGCAGGTCTACACGGCCATTGCCGAAGGAAAAGGCTTTTTCCAGCTTTCCCAGGGTATTGTCCGGGTAAATTTCCACCTGCATCCGGCCGCCCGAGATCATTTCCAGCTTTTCCCGAAAACATTCGGCAGTCTGATCCAGCATAGAGCCTTTTTCCGAGGAATGGGTCAGCCGCAGCACAATATCCGGTGCGTTTTCCGGCGTGCTTTGCATTGGCGCTTCGCTGTGCCAGTCTTCTAAAAAGGTTTGCAAAGACTCGTTTTCTGCGCTGCACCCGGAAAGCAAAAGAGCGCACAACATGACCAATGAAATGATCTTTTTCATAAAAACCCTCGTAATTTTCGTCAGGATTTGTTACAATATCAATCAATAGACATATATTATAGCCACATTATAATATATGCGGCGCTTCTTGTCACGCATTTCATGCAGGATATTCCCTGCAGGCAAAGGAGTTTTTATGAATCCGTTTCGAGATCAAAAGCCCGGCCGAAGCCGAGCGCTTTTTTCCGGCAGGTTTATCTATCAGGTGGTGGCAACCGGCACACTCACGCTGTTTTTGCTGATCCTATCGGTGTGCTTTTTGTTTTATCGCTTTTTTTCCGGCCATACCGAAAGCGAAACGATCTCATATATTGCGGCCACACTAAAACAAGCCGACAGCGGCCTTGCCATGATGTTTGGCAGCCTGCAATCGGAAGGCGAGATGATCTTATCCTCAGATGCGGTGGCCGGTATGCTGGTGGATACATGGAATGTCGATCCGGCGTTTTCCTATGAAACCGCCGGACAGATGAAGCACCTTTGCCGCGCAAGCGATCTGGCCAACGAAATATCGCTGTATCTTATCAAAGACGATGTGGTACTCACTTCGCAGTCAGAGTGCGGCCCGCTTTCGGAATACAGCATGGAACAGCAGCAGCTTTTAAGCGGAAGCGAAACCGGCGTTGTGTGCAAAAACGGCAGTCTTTATCTGTTGCTGCAATATCCCCGGCAAGAGCCGATGGCGCGCATGGCGATCCGTCTGAAGGAAAGCGTTCTGCGCCGATCTCTTTTAAACGAAACCAGCAGCATTTATGTGTTTGACCGTGACCTGCAGCCGCTGTTTACCAGCATTCATTATCCCACCGACTTAAAGGTATCCCGCGTTGTGCAAAAAACGCCGCAGGTGTTTGCCTGCACCGGCGCAAATGGCGATTATCTGGTTGCTTATCGTTCGTTGAACACACAGCTTGTGTATTTGTGCCGCAGTGAAAATTATTCCAGCCGCCAAACCCAGCTTTCCTCGCTTCGGCAGATTCTGCCTGCGGTTTTGCTGCTGTTGCTTGGTGCGGCGGCCTATTCGTATGCACTGTTCCGCTTCATCTGCGGCCCCATTCAGCGTATGCTGGACTTGATCTTGCACAGCGCACCTGCCGCCGGCCAGAACAGCAAAAATCTGAAAGAGCTTTTGCAATCGCTGAGCAGCAGCCTGCAGAATATTTCTCAGCGCGACCAGCGTATTTCCGAGGCTGCATCAACGGTGGCCCCGCAGCTTTTAGAGCGCCTGTTCCGCCGCATTCTGTTTGAAGGGCTGCAAAGCCCCGAAGTGATCGAACGCGAGCTGCAGCCGATTCAGGGCGTTTTTCCGCAGGAGCAGCCCTATGCAGTGGCCTGTATTTCACTTTGGTATGCAGGAAAGAAACAAACAGAAAGAGATCTGCGGCAGATCCATCTGATTTATTTGCAGGAGCTTTGCCGCCGTTATTGGGCCAATGTGTGCCCGGCAGTGATCCTTGCAGACAGCGAGGGCCGCCTGGTGCTGGTGCTCAGCTGCACACAAGGGGCCGATGCGCTGCAGCCGCGCTTTGAAGAATTTTTGCACGAGGTGGAAAAAAACACGGCTTCGCTTTCGTTCCGGCCGGTAGCGGGCCGCAGCGAGGCACTGAGCGGGCTTTCGCAAATGGCTGCTCTGTATGCGGAAGCGGTGCAAATGCTGAACCGCGCTTTGTATGCGCTCAACAGCTCTCGCGGGCAAAGCGTTCCTGCCGCTGTGGTGCCGGCCCCATGGCGGCGCCATCTGCGTGATGTGCAGGATGCCGCGCTGAAAGGCCAGCAGCGTGAAGCGCAGCAGGCTTGCCGGGCGCTGGCCGATGCATTGCAGCAGGCCGATGATCCATCGGCAGCGCTGGCCGAAGTGCATGAGGCATTGTGCCGCCGCGTAGAGATCGTAACCGGCAAACCAGCCATGCTGCCCGCGGCGCTGCAGGCCGAAAACATCCAGCTGTTTCTGGAAAAGGCGGTTTCGGTTTTGGTGCAGAACAGCCGCGAATGCCAGATGGATTATCTGGAAGCGGCACAAGCCTGCATTGCCGAGACTTATGCAGATGCATCGCTTTCACTTGACGAGGTCAGCCGCCGTGTAGGCATCAGCGGGCCATATCTGTCCTCGCTGTTTACAACCCTTACGGAAGAGCACTTTTTGGATTATCTCAACCGCTATCGCATCGAGCGCGCCTGTGAGCTTTTGAAAAACACAAATCTCAGCATTGCCGAGGTGGGTTTTCAGGTGGGCTTTAATTCCTCCAGCAGCTTTATCCGCGTATTCAAAAAATACCGGCAGGTTCCTCCGGGAAGCTATCGGAGCGAAAAACGAAAATAAGGGTGCTTTCAGAAAAGCGTCTGCCCGGCGGCAGGCGCTTTTCTTATTTTAACAAATCGAAAAAATTGTAGATGGCGTAAGAAAAAATTGCACGAAAATGAGGGAAAATCCCCCCAAGAACCGGGGCGGAAACCGACCAATGAAATTGTGATTTCTTTAAATTTTATGAGCATATTTTAATAATAACCAGTTTTTTTGCAATTTCAGCTTATAATACTGGTGAATTTGTGGCGTGGAGGGGCTTTGGAAACTTTTGTAAGCAAGCCGCGGTGCCGAGAGCGGATGCAAACGGGTTAAGGGCCTTTCCCTGCCATAGTAAACCAGATCATAAGGAGGAACAGCCATGCAAATTCAAAATGCTGCAAAGCGGGCACTCTCACTGGCTTTGGCCGGTGCAATCACCGTAAGTGCAGCGGTTCCCGCGTTTGCAGTTGAACCGACAGAAAACGGTTTGACAGCGCTGACAGGAGAGCAACTGCCCGAGGGTTCCGGTGAAACGGAAGTGCCCGAAGGCGAAGCGCCCGCCAAGGGTGCCGGTGAAACGGAAGCACCCGAGGGCGAAACACCCGCCAAGGGCACCGGTGAAACGGAAGTGCCCGAGGGCGAAACCCCCGCCAAGGGCTCCGGTGAAACGGAAGTGCCCGAGGGCGAACCCCCCGCCAAGGGCTCCGGTGAAACGGAAGCACCCGAGGGCGAAACACCCGCCAAGAGCTCCGGTGAAACAGAAGCATCCGAAGGCAAAACACCCGCTAAGGATGCCGGTGAAGCGGAAGCACCTAAAGCGGAAACGCAGGGTGAAGAAACTGCGGAAAAGAAAACACCCGAAGAAGAGCCGGAAAAAGAAGCAGCCGAGAAAGAACCTGTGGAAACCAGCCGCCCGCTTTCGGTGGATGACATTGTTTCGGTGCAGGCGTATACCGATGCCACATTTTATGGAACCGGCGTTGTGCAGGTGGATGTGGAGTATCAAAGCGGCATTGATTTGACCGATGTGACGGTGGAAAGCTATGTGCTGGAAGACCGCGGCACGCTTACATCGGAATTTGGCCGGATCGACTTGGCCGAAGTGAGCGTGGACGGGCAAACCGTTACGCTGAATGTAAAGCTGGACTCGGATGCCACAGAAGCAAACAAGCTGGTGTATACCGGTGATCAAAAAGAAGGCGCCCGCCAGCGCGACAGCTACGGCGTATATGTGACCGGCCCGTGGTATCGCGATACAAACGGCGAAATCCAGATCGGCAATAAGGGCCAGCAGGGCTATCAGGCTCGCGAATGCCTGGAGCTTCGCCTGCGCCACACCGGTGAAGACGAAGACAAGGCGCTGTGCCTGGCGGATGCACAGGGCCATTACACCAGCGCCAACAAGTGGAAGGAAACTGTTGACCGCCAGTTTGGCGAAGGCGGTTTTAAGAACCTGTATGATCTGCAAATTCCCTCCACCGGCGCAAACGGTGCAAACGGCGATGCGTATGTGCAGGGCTATTACTATATCCCTGAAAATTACGATCCCAGCAAGGGCATCGTGTTTACGCTGCAGGGCCAGGGCATTTCGTTCTGGAAGCTGGAAGATGGCACCAACAATGCCGGAACCGGCATTATGTTTGATTCCGCCACCACCAGCTGGGCAAATCAGGGTGCGATCGTTGTGAACATTCACGACCGTTCCACCACTTACACCCTGCCCGATGGCTATGACTTTGTGCTGGACGATGTGAATGTGATGAAGCATTTCATCGATACCTACAAGGTCACCGGCCCTGTGGTGCTGCAGGGCAACTCCCGCGGCACCATGGCCTCGGATATTGTGATCAAGGCTCTGGCCGGATGCGAGTATGACCCCGCCGAGCAGGGCATGGGCACCGCAAAAGCCAACCCCAAAACGCTGGATAAGAGCGTTTATAACTTTGTCATCAACACCTACATCTGCCAAAACGGCACTTTTGGCGGCAATCTGTGGGACGATGCTACCGATGATTGGAACAAGATCGCAGCCACCGGCCTGCGCGCATGGATCTTTGACGGCGAGCAGGACAGCAACAATATCGACAATTTTGCCAAGTGGAAGCAGGTTTTGAAGGCCAAAGGGTTCTCGGATTCTTCTGCCCGCCTGACCGGCCTTACCTCGAACCTGTACTATCCTTGGGGCGAGAGTGACCATTCTACCACCCGTATCAACGGCTGGTACTTTGCTGATGCCGCCTATTACGGCCCCAGCCTGCATATTGATGAGCAGGGCCAGGTGGTGTATGACAAAAAGCTGAACGATGGCGACACCTACACGCTGGAAGGCCGCGGCACAGCCGGCACAAGCAACAAAGCCGGTTATGCGTATACGGTTTATGACGATGCCTTCCATGCATGGGCACTGCGCGAAAAAACGGCGGCGGTGGCTGAGGATCTGCAAAGTAAAGTGATCGCTGTAAAGGCAACAGTAGCCCCCAACTTCTACGGCCAGCGCGTCAGCCAGGTGGAGATCACCTTTGCCGACGATGTAACGGCTGAGCAGATGCAGAACGCTGCTATTGCAGTGTACGACCGAGGAACGTTGAATCCGGACTTTGGTGCTTTGACTGTGGCCAACCGTAAGGTGAATGGTCATACTGTTACCCTGACCATAAACGACGGCATGAATGGCAGCGATAAACTTACTGATCGAAGCCGCAATAGCTTTGGTATGTTGAATACGACCGGTTGGTATATGGATAGCGCCGGCAATATTTATTGCAATAATGCCACTGCTGTTCCGGGCCAGGACAATCTGGGCAATAAGATCTATGCCAACGAGAACGGCAAAACCTGCCAGGGCCGCAATCTTGACCTGATCCTGTGCGTGGGCACCGATCTTGCAAACGGCATCCGCTCTACCGACCTCAAGGGAAACCTTTTGCCGGATACTGTGTGGAGCGCCCCTGTAATCACCGGCGGCAACGAACAGATCGTGACGGAATTTGTTGACCTGACCGGCAAGACCGTTGTGGACGCCGAGGGCAACGAACGGTCTTTGAGCACCGGCTATACGCAGGTGGGCGACGGCAACAGTGTACCCGTGCAGGTAATCTATCCAGAAGGCTACGACAAAAACCGTACCGAGGCTTATCCGGCTATCGTATACCAGTGCGGCGGCGGGGTGTGTTATTGGGAAATTGCTGCGGGTACAAAAAATAATATTGCACCTGCCAATAATCTTGGCTGCAACACAGTTTATGACAATATGCTTGCTCAGTGGCATGCGGCTTTGCCCGAGGCCGTGATCATGGCGGTGAATGTGCATTCCGGCCCCAGCACCGCTGTTTCGGCCGCCGAGATCAACGAAGTGCTGCGCTATGCCGAGCAGAACTGGAACATTGCTGCGGATAAGGTGGTCATGGTGGGCAACTCGCAGGGCACCATCATCACTTCCGATGCCATCCGCCAGGCTCCCGAGCTGTTTGCCGGTTTTGTGGAATGTAACGGCAACTTCGGCGGCAATGTGAACGGCGAAGTGAACAGCTGCAACGGCACTGTGGAAAACAGCTCGTTCAAATACTGGACGGAAGAGGAAGTAAAGGCCATGATTCGCGCCAATGTGGCAGTATGGCTGTTCAACGGCGAGACCGATGGTACCAACCCCGCCATTGCGCAGGATACCTACACCACGCTGGTAAACCTGTACAAGGCAGCAGGCAAGAGTGACGAATGGGTCCAGGCGCATGTGCGTGTTTCCGGCCTGCAGAGCTGGAAGTTCACCGCCATGGGCGAAACCGACCACTCTGTGACCAAGGTCGTGGCCGACAAGTACATCACCGCCCCCTATAACGATGTAACGGCTGACGGCACTGTGCTGAACGCAGGCGATACCTACAGCATCTATTCCGGGCAGGATCGCAGCGTTTACAGCACCACCTATGATGACGCTGCTTTTAAAAAGTTCTGCAGCTTCCAGTACACGGTATATGCCGAAAGCACTGCCCAGTGGGCACGCAGTCTGTTCGGCGAAGAAGAACTGACTCTGCCGGATATGGACGACATCACCTCGCTGGATTATGATTATTCTCAGGCTGCACAGCTGCCTTTGACCGGTTACTTTACCAAGCACATCGGCAGCCGCACCATGCAGATGTATCTCTCCGAAAACATTTCCATTCGCCCCTACTACACCGTTGTGGCTGTGCCGGACGGCGTAAACAGCGCGGATTATCTTGCCGAACAGGGCTGGTTTGATGTGGCCGATGAAAAGGGCGAAGGCCTGGTGGTGCTGCAGCCCGGTGAAAACGGCTGGGGAACGCCCAAAGAGGAAATAGGCTATATTGCCGATGTGATGAGCTTTGTGGGCAAGGGTGTAAACGCCAAGGGCGTGGCACTGTTCTCTACCTTTGGCGAATATTATCTGGTTGGCTATGGCAAGGGCGCGGCCGCCCTGGAATATTGGGCTGCCCAGTATCCCATTTCCGTGATCGCACAAACCTATGTGAACGGCCGCAGCCTTGGCGGCGATGCACTCACCGCTGTGGCAAGCACCTTGTATGACGGCAAAAATGCCAACGGCGACCTGACCGATGTACTGGATGAAACCATCGAAAAGGTGGCCATCAGCGGCAAGATCGCCCCCAAGGATGTTCCGGTTCCCACTCTGCTGGCAAGCTACAGCGGAAGCGAGGAGTACTGGAAATCTGCCAATGACTGCGTGAATACTTCCGCAAGAAGCGGTGTGTTTGCACAGGACATTGATTCGGATGCCTACGCAACGCATTACGCCAACGGCGTGCGCAAAGCAAACGGCGAAACAACCGGTCTGTCGGAGGTGAAGATTACGAATGATGCCGGAAAGGCACAGGAAATCTACGCCTATATGGCACAGTGGACTCGTTATGACACCACCTTTGCATACTCCAATGCACTGAACACTCGCCTGGACTACACCGCAGCCAAAATGGCAGCACAGGATCAGGCCAAGGACGGCATCGTCAAGGAACGCCTGACCGACGGCACCGAGATCTGGGGCGCGGGCAGCACCGTGATCCCCGGCCACGGCACGGTGGACATGGGTGTGTTTGCTTTCAGTGACAACAACGGCGACGGCAAAAATGACCCCCGCGAATATCTGATGTATATTCCCGAAGGCCACGATGGCGAAAAACTTCCCGTTGTGATGATCTACCCCGGCAACACCCAGAGCGATATGATCTTTATGGATTCCACCATGTGGTGGCAGGTCGCCGAGCGCGAAGGCATTATTCTGGCCTTTGTGTGCGAAACCTACAGCTCTCCCGTAGCCATCACCCATGTGGACTCTGACAAATTCTACGATGCGTATGTTGCTTTGATGAAAGAAAAATACGCTGACCGTATTGATTTTAGCCGCCTGTACGGCTCTGGCCAGTCTATGGGTTCGATGACCACACAGGGCTTTGCCCTCACCAGCCCCGAGCGATTTGCTGCGGTGGCCTCCACTTCGGCAACGCCGTTGGATATGAGCCAGCATTGCGACCGCATGATCCCCTCGATGCTGATTACCGGCCATACCGACATTTTCGATTTGGCAAAGGGCTTTGATTCCGAATCGCTGAAAACATGGGCAGGCCTGATGATGACTGCCAACGGCCTGAACGGCAACTTCAGCGCTGCCGGTGCCGATGCAGTGGAAAATCTTGACAGCCGCCATCCCGAAATGTATATCTGGAACAATGCTTCCGGTATTCCCATGCTGGAATGGGGCCAGTGCCTGCTGCGCCCGCACAACACATATCCCAGCGAGGGCGGCTATCTGTGGAACTTCCTGAAGCACTACAGCATGGATGAAAACGGTAATCGCTACTATTCGGCTTCCGGCTTTGCCGTAAACGATGCCGTTGCCATCAGCAAATCTGCCAAGATCACTCCGAGCGGCTCGTCTAGCGGCTCCTCCTCGTCTTCCGGCTCGGGCAATGCCAAGCAGGAAAACACCGTTTACCACAGCATGACGGCGATTGCCCATGAGGGCGGCACCATCAGCAGCCTGGGCGTATTCGGTGTTGTGGAAGGCACTTCCAAGTACTACGAGATCAGCCCCAACGCCGGCTGCCGGGTGGCCCGCGTGATCGTGGATGGCGTAGATGTTGGCGCCGTGACCAACTACACCTTCCGGAACATTCGCGAAAATCACACCATCGAAGTATTCTTCAGCGGCAACGGTGTGTCCACCTCTGGGCGCGCCAATCCCCAAACGGGCATTTATTAAAATTCTGTTGATCTTCTTATAAAGATTGCCCGCCTCCCGGCGGGGGCGGGCATCTTTTTGGCACAAATCGTTGGACTGCCGGTTTTTACGCGGGCTTAGCCCGGTGGGCGGGCCCCGCTTTGCGCATTGAATTTTTGGGAAAGGACCATGAAACCTATGAAACATCCTTTCGTTCGCACAGGTGCTCTTGCACTGTGTGCTGTGCTATTGGCTTTTGGCTGCGGCTGCCGCAAACAAACGGCAGCCCCCCCGGCGGAGGAAATTGCCGGCTACACCCCGGCTCTTGCCGAAACGGATACTCCCGAACTGCAGAAACTGCAGGATGCGATCGCAGCCAACCCTGACACGGTGGCTTGGCTTGTGGTTCCGGGCACGGAAATCAACGAGGCGGTGGTGCAGGCGGAGGATAACGAGTATTATCTGCGGCGCAATGCGCTGGGACAGCCCGAAAACTGGGGCTGTACCTTCAGCGATCATCTGAATGTGCTGACAAGCCGCAAGGCGCTGCATACCAACAGCATTCTGTATGGGCACAGCCACAACAGCGAAGATCCCACACTGCCGCAGTTCACACAGCTGTTTCGTTATTTGAACGAGGATTTTCTTACGGAAAACCCGGGATTTTCCCTGTTTCTGCCCGATGGCGATCGACTGGATTTTCAAATTGCGGCTGTGCTTTATGCCGACACTTCGTTTGATTATATAAATCCTTTCCCGGACGAAAGCTATTATAGCGAATTGAGTGAGCGAAACGAATATGCGTTTGAAAATGTTTCGATCACGCCGGAGGATAAACTGGTAACTCTTTCCACCTGCGCATACCGATTTGATGTGAACAACACGCATAACCATCGCTTTGCGGTGGTGGGCAAGCTTTTGCCCGAAGGCCATACAGCCGAGGCTGCCGCTTTCACAAAGAAAGAGCAGCCCAAAAGGCCGGAGGCGGAATAAAGCTGTCGACTGCGCCGCAGGGCGCAAAACACAGTGATTCATGATGAAAAAGGGCGGCGATGCTGCCGATACCCCCAAAAACCGTTTTGGCATGATTTGCCAAAACGGTTTTTTGCATAGGCCCGCCGGAGCCCTTTGTGCGTAAGGCATTTGTATTTTGCCCGGTTTATGATAGAATACTGGATAAAGCAAACAGCCCTGCAAAGCGGCTTTGCGGGAAAATGTGATACGGAGGCGGACTATGAAAGCACTCACATATATCAGGCACGGCGAATTTGCCCTTATGGATAAGCCCAAACCGGCGCTGCAGTCCCCGCGGGATGCCATTGTGCGGGTAACGCTGGGCTCCATTTGCACCAGCGATCTGCACATCAAGCACGGCTCGGTGCCCCGCGCTGTGCCCGGCATTACGGTGGGGCACGAAATGGTGGGCGTTGTGGAGGCCGTGGGCAGCGAAGTAAAAACCGTGCGCCCCGGCGACAGAGTGACCGTGAATGTGGAAACCTTCTGCGGCGAATGCTTTTTTTGCCAAAACGGCTGGGTGAACAACTGCACCGATGCAAACGGCGGCTGGGCGCTGGGCTGCCGCATAGACGGCGGGCAGGCCGAATTTGTGCGCGTGCCCTATGCCGATCAGGGCCTTGCCAAAATCCCGGACGGTGTTTCGGATGAGCAGGCGCTCTTTGTGGGGGATATTCTGGCCACGGGCTTCTGGGCGGCGCGCATTTCGCAGATCCGGGAACAGGATACCGTGCTGATCATCGGCGCAGGGCCCACAGGCATCTGCACGCTGCTGTGCGCCATGCTGAAAAACCCCAAGCGCCTGATCGTGTGCGAGCAAGACCCCGCGCGCGCCGCGTTTGTGAAGCAGCACTACCCGCAGGTGCTGGTTTGCGGGCCCGAAGAATGCGAAGCCTTTGTGCTGGCCAACAGCGATCATGGCGGCGCCGATGTGGTGCTGGAGGTGGCCGGGGCCCAAAACACCTTTACGCTGGCATGGCGCTGCGCAAGGCCCAATGCCGTGGTAACGGTGGTGGCGCTGTATGACGAAGCGCAAACCCTGCCCCTGCCGGAAATGTACGGCAAAAACCTCACCTTTAAAACCGGCGGGGTGGATGGGTGCGACTGTGCCGAGATCCTGCGCCTGATCCAGCAGGGCAAGCTCGACACGACCCCGCTCATCACGCACCGCTATGCGCTGAGCGAGATCGAACAGGCATACCGGGTTTTTGAAAACCGGCTGGACGGTGTGATCAAGGTGGCCATCACCGCCGGGTAAAACGAAAAAGTCCCCATAAAACCCCAGCCGGGGCTGCTGCATTCTGGTGCAGCGGCCCCGGCTGAAGCTTTTTATTGGAAACACTGGAACGAAAAAATGGCAGAGTTATTTGCCGCTGTCGCCATAGTTGGCCAGCACCCGGGCCGAAGGGTCCTGCACATCGCAGCCCTTCCATGCCTTGTTGGGCATCCAGAAGTCGGCCACCATGTGCGCCTGGCCGGGATAGAATTTTTCAAACAGCTCGCGGTACAAAAGCGACTCCTTGGTAAAGGGCTGGGCAAAGGTGTAGGCCCGGCGCTTTTGCTCAAATTCTTCGTCGGTATACTGTGCCTCGGCGTATTCCTTCAGATCGTCCACCATCGAGTGGCCCACGGCATCGCTGAAGGCGGCCTTTTCGCGCATCAGAATGTCATGGGGCAGCCAGTCGCCCTCAAAGGCATGGCGCAACAGATACTTGCCCTTGCCGTAGGTGTTCAGCTTGAGAGCGGGGTCAAGATCCATCACATACTCGGCAAAATCCAGATCACCGAAGGGCACGCGGGCCTCCAGCGAGTTCACCGAAACGCAGCGGTCGGCCCGCAGCACATCGTACATATGCAATTCCCGGATGCGCTTTTCGGATTCCTGCTGAAAAGCCTCGGCGCTGGGGGCAAAATCGGTGTATTTATAGCCGAACAGCTCATCCGAAATCTCGCCCGTCAGCAGCACGCGCAGGTCGGTGTGCTCGTGAACATACTTGCACACCAGATACATTCCGATGGAGGCGCGGATCGTGGTGATGTCATAGGTGCCCAGCAGCGCCACCACCTGGGGCAGCGCCTGCAGCACATCGGATTTGCTGATGATCACCTCGGTGTGCTGGGCCCCAAGATATTCGGCCACCCGCTTGGCGTATTTCAGATCAATGGCATCCACATCCATGCCGATGGAAAAGGTGCGGATGGGCTTTTTCAGCAGCCGTGCCGCCACGGCGCACACCAACGAGGAATCCAAGCCGCCGGAAAGCAAAAAGCCCACGGGCGCATCGGCATCCAGCCGCTTTTCAATGCCCGCCACCAGCTTGGTGCGAATGTTGGCGCAGGCGGTTTCCAGATCATCATGGCGCACGGTGCGCACCTTGCTTACATCGCGGTAGCACACAAACTGGCCGTCCTTGTAATAGTGGCCCGGCGGGAAGGGAAAGATCTCGGCACAAAGGCCCACCAGGTTTTTGGGCTCGCTGGCAAAAATGTATTCGCCGCTTTCCAGCTTGCCGTAATACAGGGGCCGAATGCCAATGGGGTCACGGGCGGCAATCAGCTTGTCCTGCTGGGCATCATACAGGATCAGCGCAAACTCGGCGTCCAGCATTTTAAACATATCCACGCCGTATTGCTCATACAGCGGCAGCAGGATCTCGCAGTCCGATTCGCTTTGGAAGGTATAGCCCTTGGCCTCCAGCTCGGCCTTTTGCCGGCGGAAGCCGTAAAGCTCGCCGTTGCACACCACGGCGTTGCCGTGCAGGGTAAAGGGCTGCATTCCGCTTTCCGAAAGCCCCATAATGGCCAGCCGATGAAAGCCCAGAAAACCGTGAGGCATCTCGGCAACGCGGGTCATATCCGGCCCGCGGGAGATCGTGCGGTCAAAATAAGGCCCCACCTCACGGGCGGTGAAGGAATCTCCGCTGAATCCAATAATTGCACACATAACTTTTCCCCCTCGCAGCAATAAAAAAAGCGACAGCGGCGCGGTGGGGCACTTGCCCCAAGCCGACGCCATTGTCGCTTTTGTATGCTGATTTTCTTTTACTGCACCACCGGCCCAAAAAGCCGGAACGAAATATAGGGCAATACCGCATAATTCTAAGTGCCGATACGGCGAGCGAGGTGCGGCAGATGCTAAGCCAAAAGCGCAGATAATGCTTTGTGCATTATCGAGCATTTTGGCAACGCAGATGCCGTGCCGCAG
>Ga0129310_1000571_pt1 | contig 42517 bp, 46 predicted proteins | sample Go1ome_2_FD_94433 | JGI IMG/M metagenome (GOLD analysis project Ga0129310, IMG submission 94433) | Western lowland gorrila individual fecal microbial communities from Wisconsin, USA - Go1022A metagenome | ecosystem: Host-associated > Mammals > Digestive system > Large intestine > Fecal | place... | reverse complement strand
GCACGTGTGTCACGTCGTTCACCTCTTGGGTGAGGAGGAAGTAGGTGATCTGGTCCCCGTATTCATATCCCCTGTTGTTCGGCACCACGGCATTCGAGAACTCCGCCACGGTGGTCTCTGCTGTGATGATCAGGTTGCCGAGATCGATGTCTGTCACCGCCTGGTTGCCCTTACCGGTCACCGATATCGACTTCACCTTACCGTGTGTGATCTCATAGGGTGCAACGATGCAGATGCCTGCATTCACGTCTGGCTTGGTGAGATACACAGGAGAGTGTGAGAGGTTCGACGACACGAATTTATGGTAGTCGCTACGTCTGTTGCGTGTACCGCCGAAGGCGAGCTTCATATAGGGTTGCAACACCTGATATTCTCTGATGATGTTCGCCCATTTCATGCGCTGTTTCAGCTGTTGACCCGTCTTCGCGTCTTTCTTCTGGGTGATCTTCTCTGATACCACTGTCTGTCCACCGTTTCGCTTGAAGGTGAGATTACCTGCTGAACCACAAAGTTTTGAAATAATACCGTTTAAAATTGCCATAATGTTTGTTGTTTTAATGTTGATTTTGTGCCAATATTGGCTGAATGAATAAAAAAGCTTCCTCGCCACCAGCAAGGAGTTACATCGCTTCCTCCTCGTCGCATTTTCGCTCCTTTCTCGTCGCTTTCTCGTCGCTCTTTCGTTCGTTTTTCGCTTGTTCTTCGTTCGGTCCTCGTTAGGTCTTCGATAGACTAACGAATAAGCAACGAGAGACGAACGAGAGACGAACGAGGACCTAACGAGAAGTTAACGAGAACCGAACGATAACTGGTAGGGTGTTCATCGAAGAATGATGCGTTTTAGTGCATCTTACTTCCCTATTTCCTGTTGTTGGATTTCTGATTTTTGTCATAATCTTTGGTTTTTAACTGTTTTAGATTCTCGTGGTGTCTTCCCCTCATCATTCAGGGCTCATCACCTGTTGTCGTTTGCAAAGGTACAAAGTCTGAAAAGGCGACTGTCCAACATTGTCCAACATTGTCCAACAATGTCTAACATTGTCTAACATTGTCCAACATTCTCCGTTATTCGTCTAAATCAACGCAGAATACCTTACATAGAAATTTTACTGCGCCAGGAGTAAGAAGTTGTCCTTTACGCTTCACACCCAACTTTTCCAGATCATCACGATAAGGCTCGATCCATCTTCCAAATGTTTTAAGACTGACGCCTAACTTGTTGGCGAATTCATACTTGTACAGAGTCTTGTTTTTGCTCATGTTTTTGGTTGTTTTTGGTTTGTAATTATTGTTATTGAAAAAACAAATTAAATTTGTCCGGTAAAAATACTAACAATTTTTCCATCTTCAACCCTAACCCTAACCCCTAACCCTTTAATACTGGATTCTATTTAAAGATTTTCTTTAAGATTATAGTTAGGATGTCGAGCCTGTAGGGCGATCCCCCAAAAATCCCTTTCCAAAAGCGAGGTACTCGAGCGCATTTTCGTCAAAGATTATAGTTAAAGATTATGTTGTAGCTGCCTATCTGAGTGATAGTTTATTTCTGGCCTCAGGCCATATTTTTATTAAAGATTTCCTCCAAAGATTTCTAGCCGTAGGCTACCCCCCAAAAACTCCGTTTAAATTCCGTCTAAATTCCGATGATTGCTTAGAGTGTGCTCCGTGGATAAAAACATCCGTTTAAATTCCGTCTAAATTCCGATGATCCGATGATCCGATGATTGTCCTCCGTGGATAAACAAAATCACTGATTTCTGTGTGATATTAAAAAATAATTCGTAACTTTGTACGCCACATGGGTAGCAACCCACTAAACCTCAAACAATAAAATAAAAAAATGACGCAGGACTGCTCTATAACACCTTCTGTTGCCAACGAAAACGACAAGCGTTTTCCTAAAGGCATACGTATCAAAAGTGCTGATGCTACATCAGAACCAGTAAAACAACAAGTATCTAATGCCGAAGACAGGGCAGGGGATGACCAACTACCCTGGGGCTACCTCTTCGTACATAACAGACAGGTAGAGGCGTTCAAAAAAGAGATGGACGCCTACAACCTCGCACATCCTGAAGACCCTCACGCCTGTTTCGTCCATTACTCCTATAAATATAAACAGAAGAGTAATGGCAAGGGAGTCATCAAGAAACACCTCCCCACCGTCAGTGGCCTCGTCTTCCTACAGGGTGACACCCAGTCGCTCCAAACCTTCTTACGCACCCATTACCCCTCTTACCATCTGATCAAAGACTGCAGCACAGGACTCCCCGCCAGCATCTCCCACCAGAAGATGCAACCTTTCATGCAAGTCCTCTCCAGTCACCCCGAACACATCACCTTCTTACGTGACCCCTTCCTGAAATTCGCCAAGGACCGCGTCAAGCTCCGTGTCCTCACCGGCATCTTCAAAGGTTTCGAGGGCTACGTCGTCCGCGTTGACCGCGACCGCCAACTCGTCATCGAGGTCGGCGGCTATGCCGTCGCCCTCCGCGACGTCCACAACGAAGACTTCACCCCCGCCGAATAAATGAAATGTCACACAGAATTTCTTTGCGACATTAAAAAATCCGTTTAAATCCGTCTAAATTCCGATGGTGTAAAAAGATATGACTTAGAGCGTTTCGCTCGAATATAATAATTGTAAAATTTAATATATTGCGCCTATGATTTTATTTGAAGAATTAACAGAAAGAATTATAAAGGCAGCCTATCAAGTTCATAACGAGTTAGGTTGTGGCTTTATGGAAAAGGTCTATCAAGAGGCTTTGGCCATACAGATGCATGAGATGAACATTCCTTTTGAACGCGAGAAACATTTATCTGTTCAATATCACGGCAAACAGTTGCAATGTGATTATATAGCAGACTTCGTTGTTGATAATAAAGTGATTGTAGAATTAAAGGCGGTGACTCAGATGGATCATGTCTTTCAGGCTCAGGTCATCAATTATCTAAAGATTACAGGCCATAAAATAGGATTCCTTATAAATTTTGGACAAGAAAAATTGGAATTTAAGCGTCTCGCCCGATTGTAGTCATCAGATGAATTATATAATCATCGGAATTTAAACGGAATATATACGGAATTACTGCAAGTTTGTTGTCGTTTGTCTGCAACGCGACATTAAAAAATCCGTTTAAAATCCGTCTAAATTCCGATGATTTGTGTGAGATTAAAAGGGTGCGCATATGGCGTGAAAAAGAAAAATCCGTTTAAATCCGTCTAAATTCCGATGATTTGTGTGAGATTAAAAGGGTGCGCATATGGCGTGAAAAAGAAAAATCCGTTTAAAATCCGTCTAAATTCCGATGATTGCTTTCGGTGCGACAATTTTTTTTCGTAACATTTTGATGTTTTATACAGAAAAATGTGTACCTTTGTACGCAACAAGGGTGGGGATGACCTGAGGGTCACCAGAAAACCCTTGATAGCGACACACGCACGAGGGGAAAATGCTAGACTCAAACAAACCTGTTATCACTGTCATAACCCCTTGCTACGAATCGTAAAACACAAACGAAGGACTTATATGATGCCAGTCAATAACTATATGGCACCATCACCACAGCCGGTGACCGCCAACGACTCCATCAAATAGAAAGAGGAAATGACGCAGGATTGCTCTATCACTCTTCTTCTATCGCCGACGAAAACCACCGTTATGACAACAAACGTTTTCCAAAGGGCAACCACAGTTACTGGGACCGATACCACATCGGGTCCAGGAATAGAAGAACTATCCTGTTAGGTTATAGGTTATTGTTTAAAGGTTAGCGGTTAGAGATTAGTGGTTATAGGTTATAGGTTAAAGTTTATGCTTGTGGAGGCTAATTGAATTGAATAATTTCTGGCCTCCGGCCATATTTTATTAAAGATTTCCTCCAAAGATTTCTTGCCGTAGGCAACTAATAATCCACTTATAAATTTCAAGGATATGAATACAGTAATGATTCAAACCATAGCCGACTACTTCAAGTCCCAGCCTGTACTTAAGGCGTGGGTCTTTGGTTCTGTCGCTCGTGGTGAAGATACACCATTGAGTGATGTAGATATCCTAGTAGTTTATGACCGCAACCAGAAGGTAAGTCTTCTCAAGCATGCATCCATGATTTGCGACCTTGAGGACCTTCTTCATCGTTCAGTTGATTTGATAGAAGATGGCACCCTTCTCCCATTTGCAGTCGAAAGTGCTAATAAAGACAGACTATTGATTTATGAGAGAGCCAATTAGAGATCGTCAGCGTTTGGAGCATATGATAGCTTCAATTGACAATATACTGCAGTTCGTAGAGGGAAAGACTGAAGAGTCACTTTCCACAGAGAAAGTTCTTTTCTATGCCATTGTCAAGAATATCGAGATTGTAGGCGAAGCAGCTTTCAAGTTGACCAAAGCTTTTTGCTCTCAACATTCAGAGACACCTTGGCGTGCTATCATGAAGATGCGTCATGTACTTGTTCACGACTACTATCGCATTCAGGAACATGAAGTATGGAATGTCATAGAGCAAGACCTTCGACCACTTCGTGATCAGGTGCAGTCATATATAGATACAATAAATTGGGAAGAGTGGGAGCGCAACGAACAGGCAATTGCTGAAAGTGCCATCAATAAATCCCTGATCGAGACCGCTAAACGTATGAAGGCTGATGGCCTCTCCACTATACAGATTTCCAGATATACAGGATTAACTATTGATGAAATTGAGGCCTTTTAGCATCCGTCTAAATCCGTCTAAATTCCGATGATAAAAAATCCACGGACCACACAGAAAGCGGAGTGTTTAGAGATTATGGGATATAGGTTAGAGTTTAAAGGTTAGCGGTTAGCGTTAAGGTTATAGTTTAGAGATTCTGGTTGAAGATTATTCTAAAGATTCTAGTTAAGATTTACCATAGGTTATTTTTCTCGCGACTCGGCAAAGAATAAATTTTTGGATTTATTCTCTGCTCTCACTGCTCCAAAAATTCGAGCCTGTAAGGCGATCTCCAAAAAATCCCTCCTGCAAAGCAACGTACTGTTGCGCATTTTGGTCAAGGATTTTTATTTAAAGATTTAGGTTCTCGGGTAATTGAATATATTTCTTGCGCTCGCGCAATACTTAAAAAAGATTTCCTCAAAGATTTCTTGCCTTTAGGCAACTAAAAAAAATCCGTGCCCTCCGTGTGCTCCGTGGATCCATAACATTTCTGGCCTCCGGCCATTCTTTATTAAGATTTCCTCCAAAGATTTACCTGTGGTTTGTTTTGTCGTGACTCAGCATAGTGAAACCGCGCTCTCACTCTGTCTTCGCTACTCCAAAACATCTTGCCATAGGCAACTAAAAAAATCCGTATAAATTCCGTTTAAATTCCGATGATCCGATGATCCGATGATCCGATGATTGATTTCCGTGTAACAAAGCTCAATTACAGGTAATATCTGAAAGGATATAGGGTTCGATACCCTGTTGAAGCACTTTTTTGAAAATAACAGTTTATGATCAAAACACTATCTATAAAGAATTTAGGTCCGATACCCCAGATGCAGTCGGGCGATCTTGGAGCCATAAATCTTATCATTGGCCCAAATCAGTCAGGTAAGACATTTGTTCTTAAGGCACTCTATTCCGCTCTTAAAACCGTTGAACAGTACAAGAGAGGTAAGGAAATCAGAACAGACAAAGAAATTCTATCAGATAAGTTGTATTGGACATTCCAGTCTTCAGAACTCGGTAATATTGTACGCAAAGGTGAGAACTCCATGAGTTTCACCATGACCTCTGAGGACAATGAAAAATTCACTTATTCATTCGGTCCTTCAACTGTTAAACAGGCGAATATTGATAAGAATACATTCTTACCAAGATCATCCAATACAGTTTTCATCCCAGCCAAAGAGATCTTATCCATTCGTGATATCATCATTGAGGCTAAGGAAGATAATCGTTTCGGATTCGAAGAACCATATAGCGATCTGGCGAAGGCATTAAGTAGAACCCAGAAAGGCAAGAACTTCGATTCATTTGTCCAGGCACGTGACATCGTCAGTTCAATGGTTGGTGGTCGATTAGAATACAATGAGGACAAGAAAGAGTGGCAGTTCCAAGATAATGATCGTCGCGTCTATGAAATATCCACCACATCCGAGGGTGTGAAAAAACTCTCAATTCTCGATCTTCTTCTTGGCAATCGCTATCTCGATAATCATTCAGTTATCATCATCGATGAGATTGAAGCCAATCTCCATCCGTCAATGATAGCTCAATTCCTCGATGCTATCTTCAAATTGGCAGAATCAGGAGTTCAATTCTTTATTTCGTCACATTCATATTTCGTCATCAAGCGCCTCTATATTTTGGCTCATCGCAATGCTCTCACCATTCCTGTACTTTCATTTGATAAAGGCCAGTGTACTGTCAGTGATTTAAAGGTGGAAATGCCACAGAATCCTATTATTGATGAGTCGATAGCACTTTATAAAGACGAAATCAGTTTGTGATATGGAGTTTGTAGAATCATTCATGAAATTCTCTTTCCAGGATGATGATATATTTCGCATTGAGGAGGATGAATTAGTACAATCCACTGATGGAATAAAAGCTTGTGAGTGTGTCGTCCTCATTAGTGAGAATGTTGCCCTTATAGAAGCTAAGTCGTCAGCACCAAAAATTGATAATGAGGAGAAATTTCAGCAGTTTATCTCAGATATTCGTCAGAAGTTTGCCGATTCACTTCAACTCTTTAATGATATCAAGAATAAAAATAGGGGAGAAGAAGTTTTCTTGCGCCTTCCTGTTAATCTGCAGAATAGCCAAGTTCCCACAGAGGCTTATAAAATATATTTGATTATTCATGGTCATCATCTTGATTGGCTCTTGGGACTTACAGATGCACTTCGTGTAGCACTTCAGGAAGAAGTTAAAAAGTGGAATTTGCGAGACTCGAATGTCAAAGTATATAATGAACAAACAGCATTGGAAAACCACCTTATAGTAGCATACATACCTAGAGCAGATGTTGACTCGTTGCGACAGCCGAATGGAAATGCAGATGAAACTAAGATTTTGGGTTATAGGTCATGGGTTAGTGGTTAGAGTTAAGGTTAACGTTAAGGTTAACGTTAAGGTTGTAGTTTAGAGTTTAGTGGTTAGTGTTTAGAGGTTATAGTGGATGAATAATTTCTGGCCTCCGGCCATTCTTTATTAAGATTTCCTCCAAGATTTCTAGCCGTAGGCTACCCCAAGCCATCCGTATAAATTCCCCGTAGGCAACCCCAAACCATCCGTATAAATTCCGTTTAAATTCCGATGATCCGATGATTGCCCTCCGTGTGCTCCGTGGATTCATAACATTTCTGGCCCCGGCCATATTTTATTAAAGATTTCCTCCAAAGATTTACCTATGGTTTGTTTTGTCGTGACTCAGCATAGTGAAAGCGCGCTCTCACTATGTCTTCGCTGCTCCAAAACATCTTGCCTTTAGGCAACTAAAAAAATCCGTATAAATTCCGTCTAAATTCCGATGATCCGTGTAGCATGTGAGATAATATAATAACGATTATGATTCAAAAAATATTTAATTGGTATTTTACCAGTAAAGCACTACCATATTGGGGCGTATTATGCTTAGACTGCGCCATTGTGATGTTCTCCGGCTACCTCGCTGAATACTTCGAACTAGGAGGTTCAGGGTTCGCAGCCAGTTTCTGGCCCATTACCCATTCCCTGCTGCTATGCGTCTTGCTATTTGTGATAGCCTTCCGCGTGTTCAGCACCTATAGTGGGGTAGTGCGCTACTCCTCCTTCGTTGACCTGCAACGAATCGCAGCAGCAACATCACTCGGATCCCTGCTGACCTACCTGACATCGTTGGCAGTGAACCATGTATGGTCCATCGATGAAGTCCTGATGCCATCCCTCTCCGGCATAGTCCTGATGTTCACCTCATCAACCTGTTTGATGTTTATGGTCAGAGTCGCCGTGAAGAGCATGTTTGACGCAAGACGAAAAGACGAGCAAGCCCTGAAGACCGTGATCTACGGCATCAAACATGGCGCTATAGGCATGGCGAAGATGATCAAAAGCCAATCCCCTCAACACTATGTCCTTGATAGCTTCATTAGTCCCGACGGACAGATGGTAGGTCACATGCTCATGGGTGTGAAGATCCGTGAGGTAGAAGATACGTTAGCATCACAGTTGAAAGCCGATGGCATTGATGCCATCTTGGTATCCCCGGTTCATGCAGATAACTTCCGTGAAGACGACCACCTCATCAATGAACTCATCGCTAATGGCATCAAGATCATGATGATGTCCCATGCTTTAGAGTGGGATGGAAAAAGCGAATTGCTGCAAGACCAACTCCATGAAGTAGATATCGAAGACCTCCTGCCACGCGATAAGATAGAGGTGGATATGAATGCCATAGGTGCTCTTCTCACCGGTAAAAGGATCATGATAACAGGTGCTGCCGGCAGTATCGGTTCAGAGATGGTACGCCAGGTCGCTGTCTATCATCCCTCAGAACTGATCCTTATCGACCAGGCAGAAACCCCCATGCATGATATCCGCCTGCTGATGCAACGCCAGTTCCCTGCTATCAAGTCAGAGACCATCGTCGCCAGCATCTGTAATGCCTCTTTCATGGAAGCCATCTTTGCGGCGCATCAGCCAGAGTATGTCTTCCATGCCGCAGCCTATAAACACGTGCCGATGATGGAAGACAACCCTGCTATGGCCGTGCAAAACAATATCTATGGCACTCGTGTCATTGCCGACCTGGCAGTTAAGTATGGCACCAAGAAATTCGTGATGATATCAACCGACAAGGCAGTCAATCCCACCAATGTGATGGGCTGCAGCAAGCGTATCTGTGAGATCTACTGTCAATCACTCAATAAAGCCATTGCCGAGGGCAAGGTAAAGGGCATCACCCAGTTTGTCACCACCCGCTTCGGTAATGTGCTGGGTAGCAACGGTTCCGTCATCCCCTTGTTCAAGCAACAGATTAGAAATGGCGGTCCTCTCACTGTCACCCATCCCGACATCATCCGTTTCTTCATGCTCATCCCCGAAGCCTGTAAGCTAGTCCTTGAGGCAGGCACCATGGGTAACGGCGGTGAGATCTTCGTCTTCGATATGGGCAAACCCGTCAAGATTGTTGACCTCGCCAAGCGCATGATAGCCCTTTCCGGTGCTAAAAACATCGGAATAAAATTCACTGGCTTGCGTGAAGGCGAGAAACTCTACGAGGAAGTCCTTTCCGACCAGGAAGAAAACATCCCCACCAAGCATCCCAAGATCATGCGCGCCAAAGTCCGCGAGTATGAATACGCCACAGCCTGTGAAAACGAAAAGGCCCTCCTTGATCTCTCCTACACCTACAACGACATGGACATAGTAAAGAAGATGAAGGACATCGTCCCAGAATACAAAAGCCAAGTCTCCAAATACGAAATCCTAGACAAGAAATAGGTTATAGGTTAAAGTTTATAGGTTAAAGGTTAGTGTTTAGTGCTTAGAGATTCTGGTTGAAGATTTTTCTAAAGATTTTCGTTAAGATTTACCTTTAGGTTATTTTTGTCACGACTCGGCATAGTGAAAGCGTGCTTTCACTCTACTCTCGCTGCTCCAAAAATTCGAGCCCGTAAGGCGATCCCCAACAAACCCGTCCTGCAAAGCAACGCACTGTTGCGCATTTTCAGTCGAGATTTTTATTTTGAGATTATCGTAGGATGACAAAGACCAGTCCATCAGACTTCAAACCTCAGACTTCATCTTAGTTAAAGATTTCCTCCAAGATTTCTAGCGTAGCTACTAAAAAATTCTTCGCTACTCCAAAACATCTAGCCGTAGGCTACTAAAAAAATCCGTCTAAATCCGTCTAAATTCCGATGATTGGTTTCTGTGCGACATTAAAAAAATCTACCTTTTTGATGTTTTATACAGAAAAATGTGTATCTTTGTACGCAACAAGGGAAATGATGACCTGAGGGTCACTCAGAAAACCCTCTAAAATAAGGATTTATATGATGCCAGTCAATAACTATATGGCACAATCACCGCAGCCGGTGACCGCCAACGACTCCATCAAATAGAAAGAGGAAAATGACGCAGGATTGCTCTATCACTCTTCTTCTATCGCCGACGAAAACCAACGTTATGACAACCACCGTTTTCCAAAGGGCATCCACGTTACTGGGACTGATACCACATCGGGTCCAGGAATAGAAGAACTATCCTGTTAGGTTATAGGTTATAGTTTAAAGGTTAGCGGTAGCGTTAAGGTTAACGTTAAGGTTATAGTTTAGAGATTCTAGTTAGGATTTTCTTTAAAGGTTATAGTGAATTTTGATCATTTCTGGCCCCCGGCCATTCTTTAATACAGATTTCCCCCAAAGATTTCTAGCGCAGCTACTAAAAAAATCCGTCTAAATCCGTCTAAATTCCGATGATTCGTGTGCTCCATGGATCGTATAATTTACCATTAGGTTAATTTTGTCACGACTCAACATAGTGAAATCCGTGTGTGACAAATACAATATTTACAGCAAATATAATAATTAAAAATTATATGAGAATTAATTCAATAAGTTTCCATAATCATAATACGGGATGGAATTATAGTGATTTACCAATAGACTATTTAACTTTATTGGTTGGAGCATCGGGTGTCGGTAAAACACAAATTCTGCGGTCATTGATTGATATTGCAAGAATTGCAAAAGGCGCTTCTTTTAACGGTATCGAGTGGACTGTTAAGTTTACTATTGATAATTCTCTTTATGTATGGGAAGGTGAATTTGAATCTGTAGCAGAAAATGATGTTAGCTATTTCGAAAGAGGCGAAGGCCGTTATAATATAACTAAAGAACGTTTAACTTCTGGTCAAAAAGTGATCTTAGATAGAAACGAAACTAAGATTCTTTTTATGGATATTGAAACGGTGAAACTTGATGCTTCTAAAAGTGCAATCGAACTATTGAAGGAAGAATCAGTGATTTCTCCTATTTATAAGGGTTTTGGTCAAATATACCAACTGAATAATGAGAATCATGGTATAAGAATATCTGCACAGTTTAGTGAGAAAAGAGAACAAATAAAAGATATCTCAACGGTACATGATAGCAGATTGCTTTCTCCTATAGAGAAGCTGTTTGTTCTTCGAAAAAACGGATTACCAGAGTTTCATATAATCACTGATTTATTTAAGAGAATATTTCCTCTTGTTGAAGATGTTGATTTCTCAAAAGAACGTTTTTTTGATGGTACGACCTGTCCAATTCTAAGAATAAAGGAAAAAGGAATTTCAGAGTGGATTTTACAGCATGAAATCTCCTCAGGCATGTTTCGTACCTTGTCACAGATCACCATCCTAACATTAGCCCAAGATGGAGATGTAATCCTTATTGATGAGTTCGAGAACGGTCTAGGTGTTAATTGTATAGATAAATTGGCGCAGCAAATACTTGAGCCTGAAAAAGATGTACAGATAATAATAACAAGCCATCATCCATATATTATTAATACCATACCTTATAAAAAGTGGAAGATTGTAACAAGATCAAAAAGTGATGTGCATGTTTTGAATGCAACCGATTTAAATATTGGAGAACATTCGCGTCACGAAGCATTTCTTCAGTTAGTTCAGGCAAAAGCGTTTATTACAGGTCAGCAATGAACTTATATATAATAGTAGAAGGAGAACAGACTGAATTATCGGTCTATCCTGCTTGGCTCTCAATATTGGCTCCACAGATGCAGCGTATTGGTGATGCTACTAAGGTTAGTTCAAACAATTATTACCTCTTCTCCGCTCATGGTATTCCGAGTATATTTACTCATGTTGCTAATGCTATTATTGATGTGAATGCAATTAATGCATCTTCTGATAGTAAATATGATTATATAATTGTATGCCTTGATACAGAAGAAGAATCAAGACAGTACATTGAGGAGAGAATCCAAGAAAAGATTGATGCTTATGGTGTTAAACTTAACGATGCAAAACTGGTTGTTTTTGAACAAAAAGTTTGTATGGAGACGTGGTTCTTAGGAAATCGGAAGGTTTTCAAACAGAATCCTCAAGGAGCAGAGTTTATTCGTTTTGTTCATCATTACAATGTTAAGCAAGATGATCCAGAGTATATGGATACGATAGATGAGGATCGTTATAATAAAGCTCAATTTCATGTACGATATCTTAAGAGAATGTTGGCTGAGCGAAATATGTTATACGACAAAAATAATACTGCGGCAGTTTGCTCAAAAGATTACCTTCAAGAATTGATCAATCGATATGAAGAATCTCAGCACATATCTACTTTCGGAACATGGTATGAGTTCGTTCGAGAAAACTTAATGGGTAAATCTTAAGAATCACTCAAAGCATAAATCACAGTTCTCAAATCATAGATAAAAAATCAGAAACCAGCCGTCTAAATTCCGATGATCGATGATCCATGTGAAAAAATCTGTGATTTCCGCGGTTTGCCTATGGCTTATTCTGTCGCGACTCGGCAAAGTGAAACCTAACTTTCTCTTTGCTCTCACTGCTCCAGACTATCTGTGCGACATAAAAAATTCCACCATTTTGATGTTTTATACAGAAAAATGTGTATCTTTGTACGCAACAAGGGAAATGATGACCCGAGGGTCACTCAGAAAAACCTCAAAAATAAGGATTTATATGATGCCAGTCAATAACTATATGGCACAATCACCGCAGCCGGTGACCGCCAACGACTCCATCAAATAGAAAGAGGAAATGACGCAGGATTGCTCTATCACTCTTCTTCTATCGCCGACGAAAACCAACGTTATGACAACCACCGTTTTCCAAAGGGCATCCACGTTACTGGGACTGATACTACATCGGGTCCAGGAATAGAAGAACTATCCTGTTAGGTTATAGGTAAGTGGTTAGCGTTAAGGTTAAGGTTAGAGTTAAAAGGTTATAGGTTAGAGTCTAGAGATTTTATTAAAGATTATAGTTTAGATTTCGAGCCAAAGGCGATCCCCAATAAACCCCTCCTGCAAAGCAACGTACTGTTGCGCATTTTGGTAAGGATTTTGTTTAAAGATTATAGTTCTTAGGAATTTTATTTCTTGCGTCAGCAACTCTTAATACAGATTTCCTCCAAGATTTCTAGCGTAGCTACCCCAAAATATCTGTGGGTCAGTCGAACCGTCTCGCTGATCTCTGAAAATGACAGAAAACAAGCAGCTGAGTGATGAGTTGATGAAATATCTTGCTAAGATAATAGTAAAAAAAAGAGCAATTGATATAATAGTATAATTATTAGCACAAAAAATAATTATTAGCACACAAATCTATATTGGTATAAAATACCAAGAGAAATTTGTACTTTCGCATTTATAAAATTAACCCCTTTCAGTATGATTCTAGATATTCAAAATATTAATAAGATTCAAGAAGCAAGAATTAAGCTTAATGGACTTACTGTAATAGCTGGAGAAAATGGTTCCGGAAAAAGTACAGTGGGGAAGATGTTATTCTCTGTTGTTCAAGTACTGAAATCGACACAAGATGAATCTTTGAGTAAATCAGATAACTTGCTTGATAAATATATTCAGAAGTTATATACAAGAATAAAAAGCATACGTACACTTCGTCTTCAAATTATCTACACTGCAATTCCCCGTGAATATCATTTAAAAAAAATGTTAATAGACGGAGAGATTACAATTTCTCAATTGCGAGAAGGAATCAACATAATTTTTAGTCAGATTGATAATATTACCCCTCGTACGAAAGCTAACATTGAGAATGACCTTAAAAATCTTGAACTAATAATTGAGAGAAGGAGTAATCGTGCTGCGGTGCAAGCATCATCAATTCAGAGTCTCATAGAATCGGAATTTATGAACTCTGCTTGTTCTGTAGGAACAAATATGTCAAAAGTACTTTTTGATATCTCAGACGCAGAAGGGGCTTCTATCTATTTTTCTTTAGAGAATAACAAAGTAAAAGAAGTAAATTGTAAAGGTAAGGAATATCTTGAAGATGCTACTTATGTTGAATCTCCACTCTATTTACATATGATAGATACTTTAAACTATTCTATGCAATATGTCGAGATTGAAGCTCCCCGTATATATGCTCGCTCTGGTATGATTCCTACTCATATAAAGGACTTTGTTAATAAAATGGCTTATGCAAAATCTTTCTCACCTAATTTATTCAATGAAAACAGAGACATTATTACTCATGTAGAAGATATAATGGAAGGTTCTTTCCAGTTTAATAAAGATACAAATCGTCTAAACTATGTAAGTAAAGGGCATTCTTTTTCACCTATTAATACAGCGTCAGGAACAAAAACATTTGGTGTCCTACAACTTTTGCTTCAAAGTGAAATGATAGGTCCTAACAAAGTGTTGATTTGGGATGAACCAGAAAATCATTTGCATCCAGAGTGGCAAATTCATTTTGCAGATATTATCCTCCAGTTAGTTCAAGCAGGAATACCTATTGTTATTAGCACTCATAGTCCATATTTCCTTCAAGCTATAAGATATTTTTCTGCAAAATATGATTCCGAGAAAGATGTAAACTATTATTTCGCAGAGATTAATGATAATGGACTCTCAAGCATTAATGAAGTTACGGATAATTTGAATATAGTTTTTTCGAAATTAGCAGAGCCATTGCGTCATATTATGAATATCCCTAATCCGAAATCGGTAGAGTGATGACAGCACAGGATACATACAAAGCTATCTCATCCTATGCTGGAGTTAATGTTTCAACAATATGTGATGTTAGAGCTCGTTGTTTGCAATATACTAGCTGTACAAATAAGTCTAAATCCGAGATACTCGATTTTGACGGAGCGGCACATACTTATCAACAAGAGATGAAAATAAGTACTCCGCAATCTGTTGATGCTATTGCAGTTGATAAAACTGGTTTACTTTTGATTTTAATAGAGAAGAAAACCTGGGAAAATTTTCTAAATCATTTGAAAGGCGATGATAAAGCAAATCCCGTAGATGCAGCAATGGTAAAAATTGGTGATTATGACTTAAAGGGAAAGTATGAATCAACTCGAAGAATATGTGAACATATCATGCATGATGATAACTTATTCCAAAGTTTGCCTCATGTTTTTGTATTCTTAACTGAATTCTCAGACTCAGATCCTACTGCTGGATTTGCAACGATGTTAACAACTTTGGCACAAACTTCATCAACAGTAGATTACGCAATCCAACAACCTATTGTACAGGGAATGAAAAGTCACCTATCTTCTGTACCTTGTAGGAAAAGTAGATATTTAAATTGTATGGAGTTGGATAGTTTTATAAACGACCCTTCTTCTTTTGAATAAATCATTAATTAGGAATGTTATACTCTACATAATAGTAGGAAGGAAATACGATAAAGATGAGACTTTACTTTATTTTGCCTGTCACCTATTGACAGATTATTAAAAAAAAAGTAATAAGTACGCGCAGCAATTGATACATTGAATGCTAAACAAACATTAACTGGTCCTGAGTTTAATCAACTATGTACAATGTTGCGAAGATGGTTAGAAAATGGAGATGAGATTAAAAAATTATCTGTGATTTCTGTGATTTCCGTGAGACATTAAAAGGGAGTGCACATTGAGGGAGCTACAAAAAAAATCCGTGTAGATCTGTGGAATCCGTGTGACCGTCTTAAATCCGTCTAAATTCCGATGACCTGATGACCCGATGATCAGATTTCTTGCGTCAGCAACATCTCAAAAAAGATTTCCTCCAAAGATTTACCTATGGTTTGTTTTGTCGTGACTCAGCATAGTGAAACCGAACTCTCACTCTGTCTTCGCTACTCCAAAACATCTAGCGTAGCTACCCCAAAATATCCGTGGCTCAGTAGAACCGTCCCGCTGATCTTTTCTCATCAATTAAAATATAAAAGCAAATATCAACTTTTGATATGGAATATATAAGAAACTTTGAATATATAGGCCTTTGGGGAAGTAAACAAGTCCTTTGGCATAATATCAATGAGGATGTTAATATCCTGGTTGGTATAAATGGTGCAGGAAAGACAACACTTCTTAACTTGATATATGAATACTATACTAAGTATCAAGCATCAAGTCATAAGATTTCTGCTTCATCAGTATATCATGCAACAGAAACATTGATACCAGTAGCGTTTATTCGTTCTTTCGATGTTCCGTCCAATGCCAAAAAGAATACGAATAGTCCACTTTATGAAACCTTATCAAAGGTAGTTTACCAGAATAACGAGCGAAAGTCATTTTTTGATTATCGAATGCGTGCTTTGAATTATAAAGATCAGGCACCAAGAGTAGAAAGGAGAATTGAAGAACTCTTTTATATCATCAATGATTTCTTCGCTGAAACAAAGAAGAAAATAGAATTCGATTTAGATAACAATAAACTCGTTTTCCGTACAAAGGATGGTGATTTGCTGTCATTAGATAAACTGTCTGCAGGTGAAAAACAGTTGATGCTTATTTTACTCACAGTATTCTTGATGGATGAAGAGCAATATGTTCTTCTTATGGATGAACCAGAGCTTTCATTACATATAGAGTGGCAAAGTAAATTAATAAAGGCACTTCGCAAACTTAACAAGAACTGTCAGTTGATTATTACAACCCATTCACCGAGTATATTTGCCTCAGGATGGCAAAATAAGTTGGTTTATATGGACGAAATTATCGAGGAATAAGACAATGAATGCAAGAAGAAAGCAAGAATTGCTTAAACTTGAAGCAGAACACCTCGAGAATGCAAGATTCTTGAATCGAGCAGATGTTGTTATAATGACAGAATCAGATGAGGATGAACGCTTTTGGAGAGCCGTATTTAACCATGCGGTTCCTAATTTGAAGATTATGTTCAATTACGCAGTACAGTCATCTGATAAAAGTGCGTACGGAAAGGCAATGTGTATGAAGTATGTTGATTGTACGACTTCACATTTTGTACTTGCAGTAGATAGTGATTTTGATCGTTTCTACAATTCTTCCTTTCCAGAAAAGGAATATGTTTTTCATACAGTAACTTATTCATGGGAAAATCATTATTGTTGGGTACCCGCACTTGATGACTGGTATAACGGTTTAACAGACAGAATGTCTTTTTCCTTTAATATATTTCTCATATCATTAAGTAATACCATTCATCCATATCTAGTCAAATTGTTGGCTGCTAAGAAAAATAATATAAAAGGATGGACTCTTGATGGTATGTGTAGTAAAATACTCTCCATTCAGCCTAACCGCAAAGAGTATTTGGAAAATAATGGTGAAAGATTGATAGCTGAAATATCTAAATCATTGAGTATATGGGAGAGTGGCCTTCCTGAAATAGATGTAGTGTCTCAGACAATTTTGATTCAAGAAGCAGAATTGTTAGGTATGAACTACAATAATACATATCTTTATATGCAAGGTCATTGTATATATGATCTTACATGTCGTGTAGGAGCGGCATTAAGTGGTTTTACTGCTGATGAGTTTGAACAAAAAGTAATGCAATATAATCTTTCGTTTGAAAGATATTCAGAAATATCAGCTTTGACAAGTAGTATCCGTACGTTATATACGTGACAACAAGAAACATTCTGTCTAAATCCGTCTAAATTCCGATGACCAATGTTTGATGACCCGATGATCAGATTTCTTGCGTAAGCAACATCTTAATACAGATTTCCTCCAAGATTTACCTATGGTTTGTTTTGTCGTGACTCAGCATAGTGAAACCGAACTCTCACTCTGTCTTCGCTACTCCAAAACATCTAGCGCAGCTACCCCAAAGATACCATGTAAGTGAACTTAATTAAACAAGTTGTGTAATTGACTTAAAATATATCACTATTCATAAACGTCTTAACGACAATTAATTTATTATCAAATGCGTGAATTTAAAGACATCAAAGTAGCCGTAGCAGGTACTGGCTATGTAGGACTTTCAATTGCAACATTGCTGTCTCAGCATCATCACGTAACAGCTGTTGACGTGATTCCTGAAAAGGTTGAGAAACTCAACAACAAGATTTCTCCAATCCAGGACGATTACATCGAGAAGTATCTTGCAGAGAAAAATCTTAACCTAACAGCAACTCTTGATGGTGTCACAGCTTACAAGGACGCTGACTATGTGGTCATTGCAGCTCCTACTAACTATGACCCAGTGAAGAACTTCTTCGATACACACCATATCGAGGACGTAATTGACCTCGTGTTGAGCGTTAACCCAGATGCAGTCATGGTGATCAAGTCAACCATTCCTGTTGGTTATTGTCGTTCACTCTATGTGAAGTATGCACTCAAGTTCCTCACTGATCCCGCCCTCAAAGGCAAGAAATTCAATTTGCTGTTCTCTCCTGAATTCTTGCGTGAATCAAAAGCACTCTATGACAACTTGTACCCATCTCGCATCATTGTTGGATATCCTAAGATTCTTCCTGCAGATCGCAATAAGAAATGGGATGAGGAGAATGCTGCTATAACAGCCATCAGCAATCCTAATGCAGAGAAGAATGCTAAAACATTCGCAAAACTGCTTCTTGAAGGAGCAATTGGTGAATCAAAAGACCAACATGCTGATATAGAAGCTCTAACCCATAACGCATCAACAATAACAGACAAGGGCATCCCTTGTCTCCTTATGGGTATGACCGAGGCAGAGGCTGTTAAGCTCTTTGCTAATACTTACCTTGCATTGCGCGTATCTTATTTCAATGAACTGGATACTTATGCAGAGGTTAAGGGCTTGGATTCTCAGGCCATCATCTCTGGTGTAGGACTTGATCCGCGTATCGGAACTCACTATAATAACCCTTCATTCGGTTATGGTGGCTATTGCTTGCCAAAGGACACCAAACAGTTGTTGGCAAACTATGCAGATGTTCCTCAGAACATGATGAGTGCTATTGTCGAGTCTAATCGTACACGTAAGGATTTCATTGCTGATGAGGTACTCCGCAAGGCTGGTTATTATACCGCTAATAGTGATTGGAACGAAGCTTCAGAGAAGGAGGTTACAGTTGGTGTCTTCCGCCTCACCATGAAGTCAAACTCCGACAATTTCCGTCAGAGTGCTATCCAGGGTATCATGAAGCGTGTAAAGGCTAAGGGTGCAAACATCATCATTTATGAGCCAACCCTCAAAGATGGTGAAACATTCTTTGGTTCTAAGATCGTTAATAACCTTGATGAATTCAAGAAACTCAGTGATGCTATCATTGCCAACCGTTATGATACTGTATTGGATGACGTGAAGGATAAGGTTTATACCCGCGACATCTTCCAGCGTGACTAATAATTAAAGAAAAGCGATAAATAAACATGACCAATTTCCAATACCATATATTCTCCCCATATCGTGTTTGCCCTTTGGGCGCACACGTTGACCATCAGCATGGTTTGGTCACAGGTTTTGCCATCAATAAGGGAGTGGATTTGTGGTTCTCGGCCAACGAAGATGCCCATGTGCATCTAGAATCAAAGACCTTTGAGGGTGTCGTTGACTTTGAGCTCAACACACGTACCCAGGTCAAAGAAGGCAATTGGGGCGATTATGCTAGAGGAGCCAAATATGCGCTCTCTAAGCGCTTTGAACTTCAACATGGCATCAATGGTGTCATTCAAGGCTCTCTCCCAGTGGGAGGTTTGAGTAGCTCAGCTGCTGTTCTCATTGCTTACGTGATGGCTTTTGCTAAGGCAAATAGCATTACCCTCAAGCCTTTTGAGGTGGTACTCATTGCCAGCGAAGCTGAACGAGAATATATTGGATTGAATAATGGTTTGTTAGATCAGGCGTGTATCGCCCTCGGACAGAAAGACGGGCTTCTCTTTTTGGATTGCGACAGCAATGACTATCGAGTGATTAAGAAGCATCCGGATATGCCTGAGTTCGAGATTGCAATTTTCTTTAGCGGTTTAACTCGTAATCTCGTCAACTCGGATTATAACTTGCGAGTATATGAGTGTAAAGTAGCAGCATGGAATATGCTTGCTTATGCTGATGCTCCATTGAAAGGATTCGACAAAACATTCTTGAGAGATATCCCCAAGGAGTCTTTCGAGAAGACGCGCGACATCATGCCTGCACGATTCGCTAGACGTGCAGAGCATTTCTATTCAGAATACCGTAGAGTTCGTCAAGGTGTTACAGCTTGGGAAACAGGAAATCTCCAACTCTTTGGCAAACTTAGCTTTGACTCTTGTGAAAGCAGCATCCACAACTATGAGTGCGGTTCTCCTGAATTAATAGCTATCTATAATATCATGCATAAGTTGCCTGGTGTTTATGGTGGTCGCTTCAGTGGTGCTGGTTTCAAAGGTGCTGTCATTGCTCTTGTTGATCCTACATATAAAGAAACCATTGAGGCAGAGGTAACCAAGCAATACCTCGCTCAATTCCCAGAATATGAAAAAACATTCAAAACATATTGGGTGAAACCAGATGATGGAGCACGATTTGTTTAATGTGAAGTGTTTAATGTGAAGTGTGAAATGTGAAAGGTGAAATAGTCATGACGGATTATAGGGCGTTTATGGAAGACAAATGTATGAATTTTGCTGTACGCATTGTAAATTTGTACAAACACCTTTCACAGAATAAAAAAGAAAATGTATTATCAAAGCAATTGTTGAGAAGCGGTACAAGTATAGGTGCTAACTATGCAGAAGCAACCAATGCTATCAGCAAAGCTGATTTTATAGCAAAAATATCTATTTCATTAAAGGAGTGTACTGAATCTAAATATTGGATAGAACTCCTTCATAGATCAGAATATTTAAGTGATGATGAATACGAGTCAATACTCTCTGATTGCAAAGAGATCCTGGCTCTTTTAACAACGACAATGAAAAAGTCAAAGGAAAAATAAATTTCCCATTTCCCATTTCCTATTTCCTATTTCCCATTTCCCATCTCACGTTTCCCATTTCCCATTTACCCTTTTCCCATTTCCTATTTCCCTTTTCCCATTTCACTTTTCACTTTTCCAATTTAACATTGTATCAATGAAGAATATTGTAATTGCAGCTGGATATGCGACTCGTTTAGGAGAGTTGACCAAGAACTTCCCGAAACCCCTCTTGAAGATAGGGGAGAATACTATTCTCGGACGTATGTTGGATGATATAGATAAGATTGATGATATTGATGAACATATCATAGTGACTAATCATAAGTTCGCACAGATATTTGCAGACTGGGCATCTGAGCAAAACTATAGCAAACCTATTACAATCGTTGATGACGGAACGTCAACCAACGAAACAAGATTAGGAGCTGTATGTGACTTGTTGATGGCAATCAATGGTGAAGGCACCATCATCACTCACCACTCACCACTCACCACTCATCACTCATCACTCATCACTCATCACTTATCACTCACCACTCATCACTCACCACTAACCACTGACGACTTGCTCGTAGTAGCAGCCGACAATCTCTTATTCTTCTCATTCCAGGAGTTTGTAGACTTTTCCAAGTCAAAGAATACCAGCTGCATCATGTGTCATGAGCAACCATCGATTGAGAAGCTTCAGCGTACAGGTGTCATTGTAGTGGATGACAACATGCGTGTGCTCAATATGGAAGAAAAGCCACAGGAGCCCAAGTCTCATTGGGCAGTTCCACCTTTCTATATATATTTAAAGAAAGATCTTGACCTTGTACGTAACTCTGTTGCCAACGGATGTGGCAAAGATGCACCAGGCAATCTTGCTCACTATATGGTAGATAATACCGAAATGCATGCTTGGAAAATGTCAGCAGGTCGTTTCGATATAGGATCTCTCGATACTTACTATGAAGCCTGCGAGTTAGCGAAAGCAGGTAAAATATAATTTTAGCTTGTCGAGCGTCAGCAGGCTCGACCATAGGTCAAACTGTAGAATAATACGGTAAATAACAACTATTCATAGAAATCATAAATGGAAAAGATAAGTTTAGAAGTAAAGACAATATTGGTAACAGGAGCAGCTGGTTTTATTGGCTCAAACCTTGTGAAACGTCTCTTACATGATGTGAATAACATCAGAGTCATCGGTATAGATTCTATTACCGATTACTACGACGTAAATATTAAGTATGAACGACTCAAAGAACTTGATGTCATAAATTCCACATTTCAAATTCCACATTTCACATTCGTGAAGGGCGATATTTCTGATAAGCAGATGATTGATGAGATCTTTGCTCAGTATCATCCACAGATTGTAGTTAATCTTGCTGCTCAGGCAGGCGTTCGATACAGCATTACCAATCCTGACGCATATATTAAGAGCAATTTGATAGGTTTCTATAACATCCTTGAGGCATGTCGTAACAACATGGTAGAGCATCTTGTTTATGCAAGCAGTTCAAGTGTTTATGGCAGCAACAAGAAGGTGCCTTACAGCACGGATGACAAGGTAGATAATCCCGTATCTCTTTATGCCGCCACCAAGAAGAGCAACGAGCTCATGGCTCATGCTTACTCTAAGCTCTACAATATCCCTTCGACAGGACTTCGTTTCTTTACAGTATATGGTCCTGCCGGTCGTCCAGATATGGCATACTTTGGTTTTACCAACAAACTTGTGAAGGGTGAGACTATCAAGATATTCAACTATGGAAATTGCAAACGCGACTTTACATACGTTGATGATATTGTAGAAGGCGTGATGCGAGTCATGCAAGGAGCGCCAGAGAAGAAAGTAGGAGAGGATGGTCTTCCTATTCCTCCTTATGCCGTTTACAACATTGGTAACTCTGCTCCAGAGAATCTTCTCGACTTCGTAACCATCCTACAAGAAGAGCTTGTACGTGCAGGAGTACTTCCCAAGAACTATAACTTTGAAGCCCACAAGAAACTTGTACCCATGCAACCTGGTGATGTGCCAGTAACCTACGCTGATACAACACCATTAGAGCAAGACTTTGGCTTTAAGCCAAATACCCCATTACGGGAAGGTTTACGTAAGTTCTCAGAGTGGTACAAACAATATTATGGTTAAGACGTTTGGATTAAGCATTAAAACTATAACTGAATCGAGTTGTTGAAGTTGCAAAAAATATTAAATCATCTGCTCGTGGTAAATATGAGATTACTATAGTCAATTAGCAGTTTCTCAATGACGGAGAGTTGAAGGTACAGACTTATGGTCGTGGTTGCGCATAGCTGGATTTCTGAGAAAAAGATGTGAGAATTGACTAAACTCATGTACAAAAGCCAATATTGGTAGTGTCTTCTAAAAGTTGTTAACGAGATGAAATAAATAAATATTAAAAACTTTAGTTAAGTAATAATGGAAAAACCGATAATTATACAACTTCCAAAGTATCTTGATGCACGTGGAAATCTTTCTGTTATAGAAGAGATGAAAGAGGTCCCTTTTAAGATTGAACGAACTTATTGGATATATGACGTACCTGGTGGTGAACATCGTGGAGGTCATGCTTATAAAGACAACCAAGAGTTTATTGTTGCACTTTCTGGCAGTTTTGATGTAATACTTGATGATGGCATAGAGAAGCAGACATTTCATCTAAATCGTTCTTACTATGGCCTTTATGTTCCTAAAGGCTTATGGAGGGAGATGGATAATTTCTCTACGAACTCTTTAGCACTTGTCCTTTCATCTACAAAATATGACGTAGAAGATTATATACATGATTATCAGGAATTTAAAAAATATAAGGGATGAAATTAACTAAGGTTTACGATTGCACTATAATAGAACTGAGTAAGCATCATGCTCCGCAAGGTAATATCAGTGTTGTTGAAAATAATAAGGATGTACCTTTTGAAATAAAGCGTACTTATTATCTTTATGATGTACCTGGAGGCGAATCCAGAGGCGCTCATGCTCACAAAGAACTCTCACAGTTGATAGTGGCTGCTAGTGGTAGCTTTACTGTGACTCTAGATGATGGTGAAGTTAAACGCACATTCTTACTTAATAGACCTTATCAGGGCCTTTATGTAGTACCAGGAATATGGCGTACGCTTGATGATTTTTCTTCTGGCAGTGTATGTATGGTTTTAGCTTCTCATTGTTATGACAAAGAGGATTATATCCGTGATTATAAAGAATTTAAAGAATATAAAAAATGATTTTACCTCCAGATTTTACTATAACAAAATACGGGCTCTTCGCTCGTTTCGTAAATGAAGATGATGCAGAGTTCATTATCAAATTGCGAACAAATCCTAAACTCAGTAAGTTTATTCATGAAACTGATAGTAGTTATGAAAAACAATTAGAATGGATACGCAATTATAAAGTACGAGAAAGAAAAGGTGAAGATTATTATTTCATTTTTTATAAAGATGGCAAGCGTGTTGGCTTAAATAGAATATATTGTATCCATGATACGACTTTTACTACAGGTAGCTGGGTTTTTTCCCCAGATACTTCATTTGATAGTTGTATTGCAGCTTCTATAATTCTTAGGGAGCTCGCGTTTGAAGAAATGGGAATGGAATTAGAAGATGGTTGGGATGGAGTCCATGTTGATAATCTGAAAGTCATCAAGTTCAACAAAATGATTGGTCTTAAAGAAACTGCTCGTTTTATGGATGCTAAAGGGCAATATATTGCTATGCAAATGACGAAAGAAGATTTTGAAAAGAGAAAGAAAAAAATATTAAACTATATTGGTCTATAATATGAAAGCATTTTTATTTCCTGGGCAAGGTAGCCAGAAAGAGCACATGGGCAAAGATCTTTTTGATAATTTCCCCAAGGCAAGAGCAATTTTTGAACAGGCTAATGACATTTTAGGGGAACGCTTCTCTGATTTCCTTTTCTCAATCAACGAGGAAGAACTTATGGACACTCGTTACACCCAGATGGGCGTTTTTATTTATGAAGTTGCTGCTGCATTAGGTCAGGATGATATAAAACCTGATTGTGTGGCTGGCCACTCTTTAGGTGAATATGCAGCATTGGTAGTTTCAGGAGCGTTATCTTTTGAAGAGGCAATACTTTTTATTAAAAAGCGTGGTCAGGTCTTTTATGAGGCTTTTCAGAAACATCCGAGTGCTATGGGGGCTATCATTGGTATTCCGGAAGAACAAGTTCTTAAAGTTTTGAAGCAGGTCGGTGATGAAGATGGTGAAAGCCTATATATTGCCAACTACAATGGTCCTGGTCAGCTTGTAATTACAGGAGCACGTGGTTCTGTAAAGAAGGCTTGTAAAGTTTTGAGAGGTATTGGGGCCAAGCGTGCATTGGTGCTTCCTCAGAAAGGTGTTGGTCATTCACCCAACTCTGCCGAAGAAGGAGCTATCTTAGCTGAAGAATTAAAAAAAATGAACTTCATGACTCCTCATATTCCTATTTATCAAGATGCTGATGGATTACCTCATATAGATCCGAAAGAAATACTGGAAAATCAGATTAAACTGATGACCTATCCCGTACAGTGGACGGACATTACAATGAATATGTTAAAGAATGGAGTGACAGAATTCTATGAGTGTGGTACTGATGATACACTTCAGAAGATAGTACGTCGTATGACACCAGACTCATTAGTGACAAGTATTCTTCATTGTCCCACATACGATGGAAAAGTTCAAGATTTCTCAATAGTAAAAGAATAGTTTTTAGTATTAACAATTTTAATTTAAAGTATTATGACATTAGATGAATTTGTAAGCGCATTTGCCGCTGAGTTTGATGAAACTCCCGAGAATCAGTTCACTGCTGATACCGTTTATAAGGAACTTGAAGAATGGGGCTCTCTTGTAGCCCTATCCATTATTTCAATGGTAGATGAGCAATTGGAGAAACGTGTAACAGGAGCTGAAATTCGCTCTTGTAACACCATTAAGGATTTGTATGACCTTGTAATCGCAAAGTAATGTACAATCCTTATAGTCTCCAAGGTAAAACTATCCTCGTATCGGGTGCATCTTCTGGCATTGGGCAGTCTGTAGCAATTGAATGTTCAAAGATGGGAGCTACAGTTGTTATTACGGGACGTAATAAGGATAGATTACAGGAAACTTATGACATGTTGGAGGGGACTGGCCATGTCCAGATCCCTGCCGACTTGTCTAGTTATCCTGAAATTCAGAAGTTGGTCGAAGAATGCCCGAAGGTTGATGGTGTTTCTCATAATGCTGGAATTGCCAAGATAATCCCTGTGAAATTCATTTCTCAGGAGAATTTGGAAGAAATTATTGGTATTAATACATTTGGCCCTATTTTACTAACTCAACTGCTAATTCGCAAGAAGAAGGTTAACAATAAAGGGTCTATTGTGTTTACATCATCACTTTCTGGCGTGTATTGTGTTCATTATGGAGAATCTATGTATGCGGCTTCAAAGGGTGCGATAAGCGGTTTTGCTAAAGGCGCAGCTTTAGAACTTGCGGCACAGGGTATTCGCGTGAATTGTGTAAATCCAAGTATCATCCAGACCAACATCTTCAAGAACGAAGGTGAAATTATTTCGGATGAGCAGATGCAAGAGAAAATTCAAAACTATCCATTGAAACGCCTCGGTGTTACAACTGACGTTTCGTGGGCACATGTGTTCTTCTTGTCTGACGCTTCTTCTTGGATTACTGGTATTAATCTCCCTATTGATGGAGGCTATATTTTGATTTAATGATGTACAATCCATATTCATTAGAAGGTAAAACTATCCTCGTGGTAGGTGCTTCATCTGGCATTGGTCGTGCGGTCGCTATTGAGTGTTCAAAGCTTGGTGCCACAGTTCATTTGGTTGCCCGAAGAGAAGAGAAACTAAATGAGACCTTATCCATGATGGAAGAAGGGGATCATCAAATTCATGTCTGTGATATTACTGATGAAGAAAAACTGAATGAACTCGTTGATACCCTTCCAGTATTAGCTGGCTTTTCGAATTGTGTAGGTGTGGCAAAAGTCATGTTTGTTAAGTTCTTGAGCAAAAAAGCCATAGAAGATGTCTTGGAAACAAACGCCATTGCGCCTATCTCCTTGACCCAAAAATTGGTAAGAAAAAAGAAATTTAGCAGGAACTCATCCATTGTATTCATCTCTTCATTGTCTGGTGTATATACCGTACACTATGGTGACTCATTGAATGCTACTTCTAAAGGTGCCTTAAATGCTTTCGCAAAAAGTGCAGCACTTGATCTTGGCGCTCAAGGTATCCGCGTTAATTGTGTCAATCCTAGTGTAGTAGCTACTGAGGCTGCATTTGCAGGTACTATTCTGGACGAAGAGGAAATGAAAGAAAAACAAAAATATTTCCCATTGCGTCGATTTGGCGAACCAAAGGATATTGCATTGGCGATTATTTATCTCCTGTCAGATGCATCTACTTGGATAACTGGTATAAATATGCCAATAGACGGAGGCTATTCTGTATTATAAATATGATGAAAGCGTATATCAAATACATAGATTATTACCTGCCTGAAAAGATTCTGACGAATGAAATGATAGTTGAGCAGTTCCCAGAATGGACGGTAGATAAAATCGAGAAAAAGATTGGAATTAAAGAAAGGCATATTACGGTCGATGGTGAAACAGCTAGTGATTTAGCAATTAAAGCTGCAGAAAAGCTTTTTGAAAAGAATGGCATAGAAAGAAATCAAATTGATTATTTGATATTCGTCACACAGAGTCCGGACTATCATCTACCGACAACGGCCTGTCTGATACAAACACGTTTGGGTCTATCGAAAAAGATAACGGCCATAGATGTAAATCTTGGTTGCTCTGGTTTCGTGACAGGACTGTCACTTGCCAAAGCCATTATTGTAAGTGGTCAAGCTAAGAATGTCTTGTTACTAACAGCAGAGACCTATTCTAAGTATCTGCATGAGCGAGATAAGAGTAATCGTACCATTTTTGGTGATGGCGCTGCAGCAACACTCGTGTCAACAGAAGGATTTGCAGAAGTTGGTGAGTTTGTCATTGGAACCGATGGAGAGGGAGCGAAAAATCTAATTGTTAAGACTGGCTGCGCCCGCCATCCCCAACCTATGAACGATCTAAAGTTTGATGACTTTGGAAATCCGTACTCATCAGACAATCTTTTTATGGATGGTCCTGCCATCTTGAATTATTCTTTGGATAGTATTCCACAATTGGTTAAAGATGTGCTTGAGAAGAACGAACTAAAGATGGATGATATAAACTTACATGTCTATCATCAGGCAAACATATTCTTGGCAAATCTTGAACGTAGAAAACTGAAAATACCACAGGATCGGTATTATTGTAATATTGAGCATGTAGGTAATACTGTTTCTTCGACGATACCCATAGCATTATGTCTGGCATTGCAGGATGGTTCCATAAAAGATGGAGGAAATATTCTGTCAGTTGCTCAAGGACTAGGATATACATGGGGCGGTTTTGTTTTAAAAATTCAATTTTGATATAATATAAATATGAGTCAAAAAACATTTGATGGAATTGGCATCAAGGCTATAGCAGCGTGTGTGCCTCCTCGTATCGTAAAAACAGCAGAACAAACTAAATATTTTAGTAACGAGCAATTGGCTGGCTTTATCGCAACAACGGGAATAGATGAGCGTAGAATAACAGATAACGGCGTAACATCAAGTGATTTATGCAAGCAAGCTGCAGAAAAACTATTCGAGAAAGTCGGAGAAGACGTAAAAGAAAAAATCAGTTGTCTCCTGTTTGTAAGTCAAACACCAGACTTTAGAATGCCTAATACTGCTTGTATTATGCAAGATAAGTTGGGATTGTCAAATCAGATCTTCTCTTTGGATATTAATCAGGCTTGTTCTGGTTTTGTATGGGGATTGATGACTGCATACAGCTTGTGCAATTCAGGCTTTGATGATATCTTACTCTTGGTAGGTGACACACCCTCTAAATTCCTATCACCCAATGATACTTCGACCAGTTTGATGTTTGGTGATGCAGGTACGGCCATTCTTATCAATAAAGATGCTGCATATGGAAAGAGTTATTTCTCTTTTAATACCGATGGAAGTTATAGTGATGTAGTATATATCCCCAAAGGCGGATTCCGAGATATGTCTTCACCTGAAGGTTTTGAATATGAAAAGGACGAAGAAGGTAATGAGAAGAATAAGGAGCAAATACACATGGATGGCCTAGAGGTATTTAGTACATCAATCAACGTGATGACCAAGGATATTAAGAATCTTCTTGCTTATTCAGGAATGACCATTAATGATATCGATACGGTAGTGCTTCATCAGGCAAATCGTTTCATGAATAAGAAAATTTCCAAGAAAATTGGTGTAAACCCAGCAAAGGAGATTGTCTCTATCCATAAGTTTGGTAATACAAGTTGTACTTCTATACCCTTGAATATGGCATTCAATAAGGGTAAGTTTGGCGAGTCAGATAGATTGCTCTTTGAGGCTATTGGCGCGTCATTTACATGGGGTAGTGCAATTGTAAAACTATCTGGGTTAATAAACTGTGGTTTAGAAGACTATAAAGGATGATAGTCGAGAGGTATATCAATGAATTGATGACATCTAACTGCTATGTTGTAGTTGATGAGGTGTCAAAATCATGTGTGGTGATAGATCCTGGTTCTGAGAAAAGTTTGCGTGAGATAGAGTATATTAATACTAATGGATTGAAACTGGATTATATTATTATCACACATGAACATACAGACCATAATTGGGGCGTAAATGCATTAAGAGACTCTTTTCCTGATTTACAACTTGTTTGTTCTGAAGAATGTAGTAAGCATATTGCTAAGGCTAATAAGGCTTATTTTCTCTTCTATTATGATGACCTAACATATACATATGAAGTAGAACCAGCGAATATTCTTATCAAGGGGCAAAGCAATTGCTTGAATTGGAGAGGTCATGATATTAAGTTCTTGTTTACGCCAGGCCATAGTTTTGGATCAATGTGCATAAAAATTGAGAATCTGCTTTTTTCTGGTGATACGATAATGCCTTATCCTCCATATTTTAATGGTAGAGATAGCAATCGTGATGACTGGAAAAAATCATTAACAATGGTCATGGAAAAGTGTAGTGAAAGTGTAATAGTAATGCCAGGTCATGGTGAGCCATTGACACTTGGTGAATGGAAAGCAAAATTTTTTTAATATGAATATTCCGTTTTTATCATTGAAAGATGTTACTGCCCTTCATGGTGCAGAGATTAATGAAGCTGTAACCCGTGTGGTAAATGGAGGCTGGTATCTCCAAGGTAAGGAAAACGAGAGGTTCGAAGAGAACTACTCCAAATTCATTGGAACCAAGTATACCATTGGTTGTGCCAACGGGCTTGATGCGCTCATCTGGATCTTCCGTGCTTACATTGAGATGGGTGTGATGCAGCCTGGTGATGAGGTGATTGTTCCTGCCAACACTTACATTGCCACTATTCTTGCTATCACGGAGAATGGTTTGAAGCCAGTTCTTGTTGAGCCAAAGTTGAATACACTGGAGATAGATGACGACCTCATAGAGGCTGCTATTACTCCTAAAACTAAGGCTATTGCTATTGTTCACCTGTATGGGCGCAATGCTTACACCGATAAAATAGGTGCAATATGCAAGAAGTACAATCTAAAACTTGTTGAGGACAATGCACAAGCTCATGGATGTAAACACACTGATGGTCGTGTTACTGGTAGTATTGGTGATGCTGCTGGTCATAGTTTTTACCCAGGTAAAAACCTCGGTGCATTAGGTGACGGTGGTGCTGTTACTACCAATGACCCAGAACTTGCTGCGGCTATTCGTGCTTTGGCTAACTATGGTTCTCAGAAAAAATATGTGTTCAAATACACTGGTCGTAATAGTCGTTTGGATGAGATTCAGGCTGCAGTGCTGGATGTAAAGCTGAAGTATTTGGTTGAGGATAATGCCCACCGTAAAGAGGTGGCTCATTACTATTATGAGCATATCAACAACCCGATGATTACACTACCAGATTTGCTTCCTGATGAGCAGAATGCCTACCACCTATTTCCGATTCTGGTGGCTGAAGGAAAGCGTGATGCTTTGCATGACTATCTGGCGCAGAACGGGGTGGGTACTGTCTGCCATTATCCTATTGCACCACACAAACAGGAGTGCTATAAGGAGTGGAATAATATGAGCCTGCCTATTACTGAGAAGATTGCGGGTGAAGAGTTGAGTCTGCCAATTGGTCCATCCATCAAAACGGAGGAGGTCGCTCAGGTTGTAGTGTTTATAAATTCTTTTACTGGAAATATTGTAAAGTAGATTGGTTTAATGAGTTCTTCAGTTAGTCAAGAAGATAAATCGTCTTATCGCAGCATTTTTAAGTCAACATCTTTGTTTGGTGGTGTTCAAGTATATCAAATACTGATTGGCATCATCAAATCAAAGGTTATTGCTGTCTTGCTTGGTCCACTTGGCGTTGGCGTTTTGGGTCTATACACTTCTGCGGAACAATTGTTGAAGTCCATAACGTCGATGGGGTTGCAATCTAGTGCAGTTCGTGATATCTCAGAAGCAAACAGTAGTGGTGAGGAAGACAAAGTTGTTTTAAAAATTGCGGTTTTAAAAAGGTTGATATTATTTACTGGACTATTAGGGTTGGTGGCTATGCTTTTATTGTCACCAATCCTCAGCAAGGTAAGTTTTGGAAACTATGGCTATATAGCACCTTTTGCATTGTTTTCGGTTTGTATGTTGCTTGATCAAATATGCAATGGACAGAAAATAATATTGCAAGGGTTGCGCCATTTAAAACAACTAGCAATAGTTACGGCAATTGGTAGCACTGTGGGATTATTAGTCTCAATTCCACTTTATTATCTATGGGGCGTTGAGGGAATTGTTCCGACATTGATACTGACTTCTTGTGCCTCCTTGCTATTCACATGGATAATAGTAAGAAAAATACCAATAAGAAAAATAGTTGTCACCAATAAGATAACCTTTCGAGAAGGTTCGACAATGCTGAAGTTGGGGATGGCTATGAGCGTGAGCAGCATTCTTTCTACACTTAGTGCATACATGATTCGTAGTTTTATAAGTTATCGTGGTGGCGTTGATGAAGTAGGACTTTTTACAGCTGGTTTTATGCTAATGACAACATATACGGGTTTGGTGTTTACCGCTATGAGTACTGATTACTTCCCCCGCCTTGCAGCAGTAAATAGGGACAATGATAAATGTAGGGAAATAATTAACCAGCAAGGAGAGATTGGAATATTAATACTATTACCATTGTTGTTAATATGTATGGTATTTGTACCTTACATCGTTAAAATACTCTACTCCAATGAATTTATGCCTGCCAATGGCTATATATTATGGGCATGTAGTGGAATGCTGTTTAAGATGGCATCATGGGCTATCTCATATGTTTATGTGGCTAAAGCAGAGGCAAAAGTATTTGCAATTATTGAAGCAGTTGCTAATTTTATAAGCTTTATTCTTAGCGTGGTGGGGTATGTTATAGGTGGAATTACAGGCCTTGGTATTGCGTTTACGCTTGGATATGTGGCTTATCTTCTCATTGTATATACAATGGCACATAAAAAATTTGATTTTTCATTTAGCCCTGTTTTTAAAAGATTGTTCTTTTTTGAATCTATTTTGTTGTTTGTGTGTTTGGGAATCGTGTTACTGCTCCCCCCTCTATTTAAGTATATTATTGGTAGTATACTCATAGTTGTTGCCTCTTATTATTCTTTTAGTGAATTGAATAAGAGAATAGGTGTCGTAAATATAATAAAAACTTATGGAAGAAATAAATAATTATCCTTTGGTAACGGTTATAGTCGTAACATATAACTCATCCAAATATGTGTTGGAAACGTTAAATAGCATAAAAAAACAGACTTATCAGAAAATAGAACTTATAGTTTCTGATGATTGTTCACAAGACAATACAGTGCAATTATGTAATGAGTGGATAGAAAAAAACACGAGGAGGTTTATTGGTGTGAAAGTTATGACTACTTCTCATAATACAGGAACTTCAGGAAATGCCAATCGGGCATGGAAAGCATCTAGTGGCAAATGGATAAAATTTATTGGAGGAGATGATTTGTTATTTGAGGATGCTATTTATAATTATATAAATTTTGTTGGTCATAATGTTAGTGCTTGTTTTGCTTATACAGTTCAATTTACAGGGGATATAAAAGAATGTAATTTTAAAACGATTTCAGTGCCGTTGAAAAATTTTGCGTTTGGACTCAAAGCGACTGCTCGAAGACAATACGCAATCTTGAAAAGGCAGCTGATAGGTAATGGTCCAACATTCTTTGTGAAAAGAAAAATAATAGAAGATGTTGGAGGTTTTGATGAACGTTTTCCATTAATGGACGACTATCCTCTGTTTATCCGGATATCACAAGCAGGATATAAATTTTACTTAATGCCCCAAGCAACAGTTTATTACAGAAACCACATAGAATCTGTAAGTCATCAAAAAGGAGATAATGCAATTTTTTATGCAAATTTAGTTAGGTGCATTCGTGATTATAAATACGAATATAAACATGAACATTTGTCAAAAATATGGAAAGTTCTTTTAAGATATTCTATCTTAATTTCTAATATGATAATTAACAATGGAAATAGTAGAAAAAGTTCTTTATGTATGTTGTTTTATTATATTTATCTTGTTACAGATCCATTCTTGTGGTACTCAAGGTGTGTAAATTTTATTGATAAAATTTTGGCAAAATTCTAAATTAATGATTAAAATGTTTAAAAAAATATATTATATTTTATTAGTCCCGCATTATATTTGTATGCTATTTTCTTCAGAAGAGACACGCGACCTTATAATGCAAGACATTATGGTAATGAATAGTAGATTAAAAATATCAAAAGGTATTTTCTACTATTTGACTTTTCACAAATCTTATAGAAACCTTTTCTATCATAGAATTGGAAAAATTTCTAGATATTTAAAAAGAATAGTACCTGAATATTCTTATTTTATAATAGGAAATTCTGTTCAAATAGATGGCGGTTTTTTTGTGTTGAACCATCCATACTCCACAATTATCAATGCAAAGAGAATAGGTAGTGGGTGTACTATATGCCAACTAACAACTCTTGGAAATAAGATTAATGGTAGAAATGACTTAATTCCTTCTATTGGAAAGAACGTGACTATAGGTGCAAATGTATGTATAATAGGTGACATCACTATTGGGGATAATGTAATTATTGGTGCTGGTAGTGTTGTGACCAAAAACATACCAAGCTATAGTGTATGTGCAGGGAATCCTGCAAAAGTAATTAAAATGTGTGAGACTGAATAAAAAATGCTTTATATTCCGTTTATCTTCTTCTCATTTCTTCTTTATAGAATTATAAAAAAGAATGGTTTTGATTTAAGTGCATGCATTACGTTGATGTATGTAATTATTTCCATTTTTTCTATTATACTTGGTAACGATGATCATGAATATCCTTATGGTAATTATTCTAAGGTAGAGATTGGTTTTATTCCAACTGTTGTTTATTGTACAACCATAGGATTATGTATTTACCCGTTTTATAAATATAATAGTAATCAAGAAAGAGAGTTAAAGAAAATAAAAGAAACAAAGTATTTAGATGTAATTGTCTACAGTTATTTATTTGTATTTGTATTCTTGATAGCTGTTTTTTGGAAGGATATTCTATTTAGAATTGCTTATGGAGATATGGGTGAGCTAAGGCAAATGCAATATGCCGGACTATTATCAAACGCTTTAGATACTAAAGGTGGCATAATTAGAGTTGTTGGAGGTTTTTTTACTATTATAGGTGATGGAGCTTATTTTTTAATACCGTGTTTTTTTTATTCACTTTGTGTTTTAAAGAAATCGCGTTTATATCTTTTCTCAATTCTTTTAGGTTCAATTACTCCTGTTCTTTTGGGGTTTATTAATATTGATAGGTCTAAAACAGCGTTTTGGATGTGTCTATTTATTTTGTCTTTTTTCATGTTTAGAAAACACATCATTACTAAAGAACAGAAAAAAGTGCTCAAGCAAATGTTTAGCATCGTAGGAGGATTGCTGTTGTTTTATCTCGCTATTGTTACAATATCAAGATTTGGAGAGCGTGATGAAGGAACTTCTGGTGGTCTTCTTGTGTATCTTGGTCAACCTTTTATTAATTTTTGTAATATCTGGGATAATATTGATACTAATCATTTCTTTGTGTCTAGAGTGATGCCTTTAACCACTTTTGCATTATATGGAAGTTCAGGCACTGAAAAAGTTATTGATTATGTTATGACATCAGCCTCTGTATCAGGATTGCATCTAAATGTTTTTTTTACATTTGTTGGTATGTTTCTTGTAGATATGGGACATTTTGCGGCAATTCTAATTCCTGTGTTTTTGTTTTTAGTTATAAACAGAATAACCGAAACGTATAGACCTAAGAAATATGTTACATTATCATCAATAATTGTGATATTTGCATTTGCTGCCATTCTTCAATGTGGTATTATAATCTATTTTTATACGACAGTACCAAGAGCATTAGCATTTTGGTTTTTTATATTATATTCAAGACGTTTTTTTAAATAATTTAATAAAAATAATAATATGAATAGAGTTTTAAAAATCTTGAAAGACCCACGGCTGTTATTTTTTACTTTGGCACATAGAGGGTTGCTTAATTTTGTAAATGACGAGACGTTTATAAAAATAGCATATCGTTTAAAAATGGGGAAAAGGCTAGAACTTACCCCCCCCGTGACGTTTAATGAAAAACTTCAATGGCTTAAACTTTATGATAGACAACCTATTTATACAAAATTAGTAGATAAGATATTGGTAAAAGAGTATGTAGCACAAATAATAGGTCGCGAATTTATAATACCGACATATGGTGTTTGGGATAAAGCTGAAGATATTGATTTCCAATCTTTGCCAAGTAAGTTTGTCTTAAAGGTAAATCATAATAGTGGAGGTCTTGTAATATGTACTAATAAGTCAATTTTTAATATTAAAGAATCTATAAAAAAGTTGGATTATGCTTTAAACCATAATTATTTTTGTGAACAACGTGAATGGCCCTATAAGGATGTTCCTCCTAAAATATTTGCTGAAAAGTATATGGAAGATGCGGAAACGAAAGAATTGCGGGATTATAAATTCCTATGTTTCCATGGCGTACCCAAAATAATGTTTATCGCATCTGAACGGCAGTCTATAGTTGAAGAAACAAAATTTGATTTTTTTGATATGGATTTTAAACATCTTGAAATTAAAAATGGACATCCTATGGCTAATATTCCGCCGGAAAAGCCAAGAAATTTTGATTTAATGAAAAAATTGGCAGAGAAATTGTCTAAAGATATACCTCATGTTCGTGTTGATTTTTACGAAGTAAATGGAAAAGTTTATTTTGGAGAACTTACGTTCACCCATTGGAGTGGATTAGTTCCGTTTGAACCAGAAAAATGGGATCATATACTAGGTTCTTGGATAGACCTATCAAAAGTAAATAAAGATAATGGAGAACCCAAGAATTAGTGTTATTACACCCGTTTATAATGCGGGAAAATACCTTGGACGTTGCGTGGAATCAGTATTATGTCAAAGTTATCAAGACTTTGAACTGATTCTTGTTGATGATGGATCCAAGGACGAGTCTGGACAAATTTGTGACAAGTTTGCCCATAAGGATAGTCATGTCCGTGTGATACACCAGAAGAATGTTGGAGCCGGTGCTGCACGTAATAATGGTTTAGCAGTGCCCAAAGGCGTGTATGTTGTGTTCGTGGATGCAGATGACTTTATTGAAAATGATTATTTTGAAAAGTTGTCAAAGCGCACTGAGGATTTAGTGTTCATAGATGTTGATAGAGTGACTTTAGATAATAGGGTTGTTGGAAAAGAATACTTGTCAATTTATAGCGGGCTTAAAAAGGACGAAATTATACGCCTCCAGATGACCGGCAGGATGCCTGGGGGGAAAAAAAGAAAGTGTGTTAAACTCTAGCTGATAAGAGGCAATAAAATATGTTATAGTAATCATAAGATAGGTGAAGAAGCAATATATAGTTATCTTGTCCTAAGAGAAGCACAGAGCATTGGTTTTATTGACACCCCCGTATACCATTATTTACAGCACGGAGAAAGTTTGTCAAACAGTGTTGTTGAAGACCCATGGGGCCAGTGGCCATGAAAGAGAAAGTCATTGAGATGGGTGACTATTCGAAATATGGCAATACCGTAAATGCATTTATTGAGACTTCTGCGGTGGTTTCGCTATATAAAATAGCCTTAACAACCCCCTGGAAGAGCTATGCAATGAAGGCAGCCGACAGGTGGCGGCGAATGTTAGAACAATTAAATGCTAATATCCCAATAGACAGAGGATACCAAACAATAGGCATTCGCACCCTGGGTATGATGGCGCGTGTAAGGCTGTGGCCTCTTGTTTGGGTTGCCAGTCGAATAAAGGGATAAGAAAATATACTTTTGCTTTTTCCCCAAAAAAATGAAACGAAGAAGCAATGAATATTAAAATTAGCGTAATCATTCCGGTTTATAAGGTTGAAGAATTCCTTTGTAGGTGTGTTGACTCCGTATTAAATCAGACGTACAAGAACCTGGAGGTGGTGCTTGTTGATGACGGGTCACCAGATGGATGCCCAGCGATATGTGATGAATATGCAAAAAAGGACAATCGCATAGTAGTTATCCATAAGAAAAATGGAGGTCTGTCAAGTGCAAGGAACGCGGCATTAGATAGTCCCCTTAAAGGTGACTATATCACATTTGTAGATAGTGATGACTGGATAGCACCTGACACATACGAATATTGTGTAAGAACGATGGCGGCTAATGATGCCGACATCATACAGTACGGATATACGACCACCAAGGAGCACACCTTAACGACAAACATCAAGAGGGAAATTATAGAAACATATACTGGCAGGGAGATATTAAAATATTATCTATTATCGACGTATAAAACGGGTAGCTATAGTGTTTGCCGTTGTCTGTTTCCTATTCGGTCAATTGGAGAATACAGATTTAGGGAAGGAAAAATAAATGAGGATATTGATTTTAAGTTTAAGGTTCTTAAGAATACTAAAAGATTAGTTGTATCAAATCTTGTGAAATACTTCTATTATCAACATGGCGAAACTATTTCGTCAGGTGGATTAAGGAAAAAGGACTATGATCTTTATGAAGCAGCTGACGAACTATACAAACTTGCTGTTAATGAAAATGATCCTGAAATCGAACGATTAGCACTGTATAAAAAATCGAGAACACCGTTCTCCCTTCTGAGCAAAATTGCCTACTTTGGCATATCTGATGAAACAATAGAAAAGAAAGAAACAATAAAACTACTTACAATAGAACACCGTAGGAATGTAGGTGTCCTTTTGCGGTCACCGATGACTATATCCCGCAAGTTACTAGCAGTTTGCTTTGCCATTAACTTCGAAATTGCAGAAGTCCTGGTTAAGCTGGTTAAGAAGATAAATGCACCCATATAATGAAAGTCGCAACAATAGCATATTTGCATGGAGCTGGTGGTGCTGAGCGTCAGATTCTTATGCTGTCCAACCATCTCGCAGAAAAAGGTCATGAAGTTCATCTCGTTATCCTAAATGAATTTAATACGCGCTATGCTATTAATGACAAAGTGATACGACACGACCTTTCACAAAAAGAAAAAGGCCGTTATCGTATTTTTAAGCGTTGGAAGTTGTTGTATGAAGAGTTAAAGCAAATAAGACCTGACGTAACAGTAAACTATAATTTCCAGTCTGTTTATTTCGAAGCAGTACTTCCAAAGAAGGTATGCGGAAAAATTGTCTATTCGGAAAGGGGCGATCCTTACGATAAGGAATATTCAGGCCTGCTTGGTATCTTGAGAATCTTGTCATTCAAGAGAACAGACGGATTCGTGTTCCAGTCAGAAGGCGCAAGGGATTATTTTGATGAGAATGTCAGAAAACGATCAGTTGTTATTCATAATCCCGTTTGCATACCATCTGAAAGATATCCTGAACCAGTTTTTCGAGAAAAGAAAATTGTTAATGTAGGAAGACTTCATCCCCAGAAAAATCAGAAACTTTTGATAGAAGCATTTGCGAAAGTCCATCAATCGTATCCAGATTATAAGTTGGAAATATATGGCGATGGCAGACTGCAAGACGAATTAAATAAGCGGATAGAATCTCTTGGATTAAGTAAATGTGCAACAATATACCCAAGTAGAAAAGATATATGGGATTGCATTTTTAATGCTACTCTTTTTGTACTTACTTCTGACTATGAAGGAATGCCCAATGTGCTGATGGAGGCAATGGCATTGGGTGTGCCGTGCATATCAACTGATTGTAGACCAGGAGGTGCCAGAACCCTTATTGATGATGGAGAGAACGGCTACATTGTGCCACTTCGGGATGTAGAGGCATTATCGTCGAAGATGATATTTCTGTTACAAAATGATGATATATTGCGAAAGTTGTCTGATAATTGCCGTAAAATCGTAATAGATCATACTCCAGAAGTAATATTCGGACAATGGGAACAATTTCTGTTTGGGTTATTAAAGTAGAAAAGGAAACAAACTTTAATTGTGTGTAGAAAAATTATTATTTCAACTTTGTTATTGAATTAATGTAATGAATAAGATAGGTGTACTTTTACCTGTTTATAAAAATGACAGCGTGAATTATTTGGCCAAAGCTGTAGAGAGTATAGTTTTGCAGACATATAAGGATTTACACATCTATATAGGTGTGGATGGGCCTGTGGGAGATGATATTAAAAGCTACTTTAATCTTATTGGCGAAAAGAAAAATATTTCTATTATCTGGTTTGAGAAGAATAGAGGTTTAGCGTGCGTATTGAATGATCTGATAGTAGAAGCGATGAAGAATGGCTGTGATTATTGTGCACGAATGGATGCAGATGATATATCGCAGAGTGATAGGTTTGAAAAACAGATAGCTTTTCTTAAAATGCATCCACAAGTGGATGTTGTTGGTGGTGCTATTGAGGAAATTGATGATAATAGTGTGAAGAATGGTAAAATGGTGGTTTATCCTTTGACTCACGATGATTGTCGAAAATTCTTCCGCTATCGTGATCCCTTAGCTCATCCTGCCACTTTCTTTCGTAAGAGTTATTTCGATAAGGTGGCTCAGTATAATGGCAAGGTCAATACTTGGTATAGACCTGAATATCGCAAGAATCAAGATACTATGCTTTGGTTTGATGGTTTCATGAGTGGGTGCATTTTTGCTAATCTTCCAGACACAGTCTTAAACTTTCGAGTAGCCAAGGATTTTTATGGGCGAAGAAATGGTTGGAAACGTGCCAAGCAAATGATGAGGTCGCGTATGGAGATAAACAAGGCTATGAAATACGATGTTAGTGCCAATCTATTCGCTTTGGCAATGGCAATCATGACTGTTTCGCCTACATGGTTGAAGAAGTTCTTGTATAAGATTAGATAATGTGACATGGGGATGGTGACACGGGGACAGCTCTGTTTCAGATAAAATATAATCCGTTGTAATATGGATAAAGAAACCGTTATTAAGATGCTGCTGGCTTCCCAAGCAGAGAATAAGAAACTGCATGAGAAACTAGATAAGCAGACAGAGAAACTTGACAAACAGAACGAATAAACTTGTGCTCGTGAAGAGCGACTTCATAAGCGTATCGATGAACTCACATCCATCAATATGCGTGCTTCTGAAAGTCAGATCAGAATGATGGACCAACTCGCAGAACTCCAACGACAGCTTAAGCAGATGGATGATCGCAATGCAGAAATGTTGATCGAGCTTAAGCGTCAGAAGGATATGAACAAGCAGGCTCGCAAAGACAAGTCTGAGGGATGAAGTCTGAGGTCGGAGGGCTGATGTCGGAGGTTTGAAGTCTGATGGTTGAAGTTTGAGGGGATACGAGTGACACGGAGGCAGGTCTTTGTTAATACAAAAAATATAGAAAGAATATATATGAAGATGTCGGTAGATAGTAATTCAGAAGTATTGGATACCTTTAATCCTATATCAGTCTCAGTTAAGGATACTTGTAACCAAGCGGTTTCAGAAACTATGGAAGTCCCTGCATCACATATCCTGAAGGATAACAAACCCAATGAATGGGTTCAATTACTATTGCCAATTTTTATTACGCTTTTTGTGGTGTTTGTTGAAAAATGGGTTACACGCTGGTATAGCCATAGTGATGAAAAGGAAGCGAGAAAACAGTTCAGAGATACAGTTCTTGACTGGATAGTGAAAATAGAACCAATAGAAAGGTCTTTTCGTCAATCTGTTCAACAGCTGGTTGATGATATACATGCCTCAGATGATATGCTGCCTGTTAGCTTCGTTATGCCATTAACCCTTCATGACAAGATGAAAGAAGTGTCTGTGGAGAAAATGACAGATGCATTCTTGAAAGATTTTGAGAAAGACAAAAAGATATGCCAACATGTACAACATTATCTCAAATTTTGAATTTTTGTCAAAAGTTAGTGACAGTGTATGTGAGTCATACAATTCCTATAACAAACAGTCTATTGCCTTATGTCAGCAATGGAACGGACTGTTTGAGGAATTTAGAGGAAAATGTAATGGTTTGAAAGATGGGAATCCGTATGGAGGTGTATTAACTGCTTGGTTTGCTCAACTTCTGCAAACTCCAAATTCTGTTAAAACACATAGACGGTTTTTAGATGCTCTTCGCTTTCTGTCTTTTAAAGAAAATGATTTTGAAATGCTTTCAATGGTGAGCAAGATGAGAGACATTGCAATACAAAGCCAAGCCCTTAGTGTTGGATATGCAAAGGTGTTTTCTGACATTTCCGACAATATAGATCTTTCCTTGAATTCTCTTTTAGCATCGGAACGGTTTTTTAGAGGTGAGACATCAGAAAATAAGAGAGGATGAATATGTCACGATATATGGAAATTAAGGCAGCAATGCCAGATTCGTTGCGGATGAAACTTGACCACATCAAGCGTTATCTTGATGAGGGCAAAGCAGCAGCGCTTATTGGTGCAGGATTCAGTAAGAATGCAAGGATACCAGAAGCAACTGAGATGAAAGATTGGAACGCACTTGGAATTGAATTCTATAAGCGACTCTATGGTGAAGTAAATCCCAACAGCCTGATGTTCCAGAATCCTATAAATTTGGCTACACAAGTGGAGGCGAGCTTTGGAAGACATGAACTCGACAATATGATTCAACAGTCGCTGCCCGATGATGTGATAGTTCCAAGCCAGTTACATGTTGATTTACTTAGTCTCGGTTGGCATGACTTGTTTACTACCAACTACGACACACTCCTGGAACGTGCATGCTTGGAGGCAGATCGCTCTTATACTATAGTTTATAACAAGGACACGCTTCTTTATTCAAGATGCCAGAGGGACAGGTCAGTGGCATCAGCTTAAATTGAGGGTATAAACGGATCTAAAATACAAGCATGCCGAGGCAAGCGAGGAAGGAATCGTGCACAGGGATATTTCATGTGATGATGCGTGGCATCAATCATCAGAATATCTTCGAAGATGAAGAGGATAATTGGCAGTTTATCAATACTCTTGATCGGATGCGCATG
>Ga0129310_1000570_pt1 | contig 42602 bp, 38 predicted proteins | sample Go1ome_2_FD_94433 | JGI IMG/M metagenome (GOLD analysis project Ga0129310, IMG submission 94433) | Western lowland gorrila individual fecal microbial communities from Wisconsin, USA - Go1022A metagenome | ecosystem: Host-associated > Mammals > Digestive system > Large intestine > Fecal | place... | reverse complement strand
CGTTCAATTTCAAAACATCTCGGTGCGGAAATATCTTCAAGATTGATACCACCGAATGTCGGTGCAATTCTCTTAACTGTTTCAACAATCTCATCTACATCCTTTGTATCAAGACAGATTGGAAAAGCATCAATGTTGGCAAACTCCTTGAAAAGGATAGATTTACCTTCCATAACAGGCATCGCTGCATATGGTCCAATATCGCCGAGACCGAGAACTGCAGTACCATCAGAAACAACAGCTACCAGATTGCCCTTTGCTGTATATCGATAAACATCTTCTTTGTTATCGCGAATCTTCCGGCAAGGTTCTGCAACCCCAGGTGTATAAGCAGTACTCAGATCATCTCTTGTCTTCACCTGAACCTTTGAAACGACTTCGATTTTACCTTTGTGTGATTCGTGCATTTCTAATGCTGCCTTGTTGTAATCCATGATTTTTTCCCCTTTCAAAATAGACCTTTTTATTAACAAAATGTTTTGTTCTTTTTGACAAACACAGTGTACCACGAAAAAAACAATCGATAAATCATTAGAAAATTTAAAAAACCTTTAGAAACTAAAAAAAATTTTTTCGCCGTTGTTTATCTGATATAATTAGTTTAAACAGACGACCGCGAAACTCTAAGGCTTTCAAAAAGGCGGTGATGGCCTGGCATTCCCATGCAGGTACGCTTCCGCTGAACAACGCTAGCAGCGGTACATAAGGCGGCAAAAAACGCCGCCTAAGGACCGGCTGCGTTGTAACCACCTGCCTGCGAATGCCAGGCCATCACCGCCTTTATCCAAGATTATTGAGTTTCGCTGGTGTTATACTATTAATATAATTATATTCAGAAAACAACGGCGTTTTAGGGAGTCAAATCAGCTCAGAATGTTTCATAATAGGATATATCCTTTCTTTGTTTTACTCCTCTCTGCTGGGGCCAATATTTTTCTATCTGAATTTGGTTCAAAGCTAAAGCGCCTACCTGTATTCTCGGATGAATAGCAATAATGGACAGTTCCTGGCAGGTGCTTCATCGCCAGCCGGTACTTAGGTGCTGTCCTTTAGCACCTTATGTCCCGCTGCTAGGCGATGGCAGTGCGAACGTGCCTGCCAGGAACTGTCCATTATTGCTATTCTCAAAAACCCAAGGAGGCGCGTATTTTTTATGACAAATTCCGATAGAAAAACGCCGTTTTTTCAACGGCTCCCTTTGGTCTGGCGTATGATTTTTTCATATTCTCTGCTTGTCTGTATTCTTCTGGTTCTTGTTCTGGGCTATCTGCTGTTTTATCAGTTGAAGGACAGGAATGAACAGATTGAGACGCAGATTGAACAGCTTTCTTCGGCGCTGGCTGAGAATGATTCGATTATTCAGGGGCTTGAAGCCAATGCTTTGGATTCAGTGACGGTGAGTATGCTGGATACCCTTTACCGCAATCTGACGTATGTGGATTATATTGTTATTGTCAACAGCGAAGATATTCGTATTTACCATTCGGAAAAAGACAGAATAGGACAACCTTTTGCAGGCGGTGATGAGGGGCCGGCGCTTTCCGGTGAATCTCCTTCCTATGTGACACACGGCAAAGGCTCCAGACAATATCAGCTGCGTGCTTTTACAACAGTTTATACCACAGATGGAACGCCAGTGGGCTTTGTTCTGGTCAGCACGTATATGAGCCGGATTCAGAGTCTGCGTTCTTCCATGACAAGACAATTCGGTCTGCTTTTTATGGCTGCACTGATTCTCGGCATCCTGTTTGCTGTCCTGATTGCCAGAAGTATCCGTCACTCTCTGCTGGGTTTTGAACCGAATCAGTTAAGCGACATGTACATCCAGAAATCCGACCTCCTGAACGCACTGGATGAAGGTGTGATTGCCGTAGATTGTGATGGTCGATGTATTTACTATAATCAGGCAGCCCTGACACTTTTTCATTCCACTGAAGCAATTTATGATTTTTCTGAACATGAACTACAGTCCAGTGACAGTTTCAATAATCGCCGCATCCGCTTTGGCTCAACGGATTTGCTGGTAAGCCTGCTGAAAATTCAGGATAAAAAACAGCCCCTGGGAGCCATGGCTATTTTGCGTGACCGCACAGAAGTCAATGAACTGGCAGAAGAACTGACCGGTGTCCAGCACATTATCGCTGCCCTGCGGGCCACCACCCATGAGCATAAAAATAAACTTCATGTGATTATGGGACTTCTGCAGATTGGCGATAATCAGGCGGCCATGGATTATATTTCCACCACCAACGATTATAATTATCAATCCATTACCCAGATTTATGACCGCATTGAGAACCGAACCATCGCCGCTCTGCTTTGCGGCAAGCAAAACCGTGCCCGGGAACTGGATATCGCTTTTACGCTGCAAAATGACAGTCATCTGGACAGTCACAATGATTTTCTTGCTGTTGGGGATATGGTCACCATTATTGGCAACCTGATTGAAAATGCTTTTGATGCACTGAAAGATTACAACGGTATCCGCGAAGTCAGCATTTTCATCCAGAATACTGCGGAAGGCATTACCATCATTGTGGACGATACCGGTCCCGGCATGCCGGAATCATATATTGAAAAGATTTACAACGGTACGTTTACTACCAAGGGAGAAGGACACGGCATCGGCCTTTCATTGATTAAAAATATTCTCAACCAGAATCATGGTCTGTTGGATATAGCTTCCGCTCCCGGTGAAGGTTCCTCCTTCACCATATCCGTCAACGAAAAACGCTTTAGAAAGGAGACACAGGAATGATTCGAACAATTATTGTCGAAGATGATCTGATGGTTGCTGCCATCGACAAAAAATACGCTGAACGCACGAAAAATATCCGTGTTGCAGCGACCTTTCATAACGGAAATGATGCCTGGGAATTTATTCAGGAAAATGCCATTGATTTGATTATTCTTGATTTGTATATGCCGGGATTATCCGGACTGGAACTGCTTCAGAAAATCAGACAGAACGGGATTCATACCGATGTTATCATGATTACCGCAGCCAATGATTCTGCTTCCATCACCACAGCCCTGGAACTGGGAATTCTTGATTATCTGGTCAAGCCCTTTGAATATGAGCGTTTTGCTGCCGCCATCGAAAAATATATTCTCAAGCACCGCATGATGCAGAATAACATGTCTTTCAACCAGAAAGATATCGATGAATTATTTGAAATGCACCGCCAGCATCATCATTCCAAGAACGACGAGATTGGCATCGCCAAAGGACTCCAGAAAAAAACACTGACTCTGATTACGGCTACCCTGAAAAAACATGCCGGTGAATATATCAGCAGCGAAGCCCTTGCCGAGGAAACTTCTCTCTCCAAAGTGACCATTCGCCGCTATATGAATTATCTCATCAGCGAAGAAACGGCCGAAAGTACCATTGATTATGGCACCGGCGGCCGTCCGAGTATCCTTTATCGTATTCTGTAATTTATGAATATTCTGTATCCGCTGCAATATTGACCAAAGACCAATCTGCAGATATTAAAAAATTAAACTGTAACATCAAATCTGCAGCTATCGAATTTTTAATCTGCAGCTAATCAAAAAACTGTTCAGGCCCGGATAATCAAATATCCGTTTCTGAACAGTTTTTCTTGTATCTTTTCTTATATCGTTTATTATATTATTTCTTTATTTCGTCTGTTTCAACAATAAATCGCACACTTCCTGTTTTGCCTTTTTCAAGGCCGGAGAAATTATCATACTTCTCATCTGCTTTTTTCAGAGCACGTACCCTGGTGATGATATTTTCCAGGTCATCCCCTGCCAGCTTCTTTAATTCCTGAATGCCCTCTTTGTCAAATTCTTTCATGCCGTCACTGAGGGCATCTGTTCCCTCTGACAGGCCATCAAATCCTTTAGAGATAGCATTTCCGGCTGTGATGAGCTGTCCCGTACCGTCATTTAATGCCACTGACCCCTGATAAAGCTGTTCAATGCCGTCATTCAATGCCTGCACACCTTCTGTCAGCTGACCGCTGCCGGAGGCCAGACTGCTGACACCGGATTTTAACTGTTCCAGTGTACCTGAGAGTCCGGACAACTGTGTGCCAAGATTCGACAGCGTCTCTGAATACTGCCCAAGTATCTGCAGTTGCTTCTGCATATCTTCAACTAACGCCGTAATCGTATCCGTATCCACTGAAAAATCAGGAATCTCAAGGGTTGGCATATCTTTCAGCGCATCTTTGGCATCGGCTATTTTTCCTGAAGCTGCATCTGTTGTACCGGAAATAGAAATACTGTCTTTCACTTTTGACTGAATTTCAGCTTTCTGATCATCTGTCAGTTCTGTACCTGCCAATGCCTCCTTCACAGCCTTGGCTGCCTGCTCTTTTGCTTCTGATTCCGCCTTTTTCTCAGCTTCACTCAGGTCAATAGCATCCAGGGCATCCTTTGCCTCAGATGTCTTTTTTTGAACAGATTCTTTATAAGATTTTGCCTCTTTTGCAAAATCCTGTACATCACTTAATGTTGACTGCATGGCTGTCAGTGCTTCTTTTAATTTGGCTGCATCCTGTCCAAGTGCAGCTGCTGCCGCTGACATTGGCTGCATATCCACAGACTGTCCATCCAGATTCACTGCTGCCAGTGACTGATTCAAAGTCTCAAGCCCCTGCTGCAGGCCTTTAGCCCCCTCAAGAAGTGCTCCTTTCTGGTCATTGACTGCCTTCAGGCCTTTCATCAAACCTGCGGAACCTTCATCCAGAGCAGACACCCCTGCCAAATACTGTCCGAAATAGTCGCCTAATTCATCGGCACCATCCGACAGTTCAGCGGTGCCGTCCACCAGTTTGCCGGAAGCTTCTGATAAATCATCCATGGCATCAATCAGATCATCCACATCTTTCAAGTCGTCCGTATCCATATCCCCAAACATGCCGTTGGAAATAATGGTTGCTGTGAAATCCAATGAAAAATCTGTCACATCCGCTGTGAGTTCCACATATTCCGGAATGTCGATGTCTTCTGTTGCCTCATACTTATCCAGCTGCAGACTACCAGAAAGTCCCGGCATGGCGTAGCCAATCACAATATTCTGGTCATCCATTTCCACTGTCTTGCCATTTGTTACTTCAATATTGCTGAAATTATCAGCGGGCAGAAACATGGCGGAGCACACAACAAAAGGTGTGTTGACTTCTACTGTCTTACCATTCACTTCAACCTTCTGAGAAGACTTATTGATATAATCAAAACGGATTCTGACTTTGCCGCTCTGGCCCTTTAAATCACCGGCTGTTACCTGTTTATCATCGAGATAATAGCTGATTTTGACATCCACCGGCAGAGCATTCGTTGATGTTCCTTTGTAATGGATATCCTCTCCATGATTCTCCCACACAACCACGTTGCTGCCTTTTTCGGTAAATTCTTCGTCGCCTTCTGTATTCTTGATGTCAGAAAGTGTCGAATAATCACTAATTTCGTTCTTTCCGTCATTTTTAAGCACAGCTTCTACGGATACATCGTAAACTTTACCCGAAGGGTCTGCCTTGGCATAGACAGTTTCCGTTTTATCTGTTTTGTCGCTGCCTTTGTCAGCACTTTTGTCACTATCCGATGCCTGAGCATTCTTACTGGCGTTCTTATCTGCATCTGTTGTCTTGGTTTCTTTATGACTGCTATTGTCAGTTTCAGCAGACTTTTCTGCCGAAACCTCATTCTCCGCTGCTTTGACCTGCTCCGTACAACCGCTCACAACAGACGCTATCAACGCAGCCACCACAAGCACCGCTGTCAATACGAGCATCCCTGCCTTATCTTTTAATCGCTTTGTTATTTTCATCGCACTGCCTCCCGTCTATTCCACATTTTTAAGGGCTGTATCCATCGGTATCTTCTGAATACGCCTGTACTCCAGCAAAGCAACTACGCCATAGGAAATAATACCCATGATAAACATCTTGACATACACTGATTTGCCGAGATAAATTGGAATCCATCCTGACATACTGTTAATCAGCATCCACCTGAAAACATAAACCAATGCCTGATATACCAGCGGCATGCTGATCAGTATGGATACGGCCACTACAACAAATGTAGAAACAATATATAAACGGCTAACCTCACTGTTGGTATATCCAAGAATTTTGCTCATGGAAATGGACTGGGCATTTTTCTCAATAATGATTTTTGACAACAGATACATCAGAACAATGAAAATCAACATCGCAAATCCATCAACCATATACATCATGCCTCCCATGGATTGTTCCAGCTGACGGCTGATTTTGGTCAGATCCTCGATATCAATCACCGATCCGATATATTTCGAATCAATATCTGTAATTTCACTGCTGGAAAAATAACCGCAGAAATAATCACTGCCCAAGTCAAACATGGCATTTAATGCTTCTCGCGACATAAAGACATCCAATGCACCTTCATATTTGTAAATGCCGGTTATCATCAAATCATAACTCTTATCTTCATAAGTTTCTTTCAGAGTAATAGTATCTCCTGGCTGAAGCAAATATTTATCCGCATAGGCCGATGAAATATAGACATCCGTCGGCTGTAAATCCAGATGGACGTATTGACTGTCCGGCTCTATGCCATAAAGCAGGATTTCTTCCGTTCTTGTAGCATTCTGCTGCATTTTCAATGAATAGGCGCTGAATTTCTCCGCATCCGTATTATCCGTTTCAACAGAACGGTTAAACATCATCATATTCAACATACTTTCAAGCTTATGATCCTCATCCACCGTTCCAACCGGCATCTGAAGCATATACTGATAACTTGCCAGCATATTGTCGCCAATTGTCGCCTTGTAATGATTCAGCACCACCGGAAGTCCCAGACCAAAAAGCAGCAGCATATCCGCAAATAGAATACCAATAAAAAGTACCAGATAATTGCTGATATTCTGCAGAATGACCCTGATACGGAAACGATTAAAAAACGGAATATGCACACTCAGCGGCAATGCATGCTTCTGTTTCCTTCTTCTCAAATCACGTCTCAGGAATTTCAGCGGTGAAAGCGTCATTTTGTAGGACAACACAACAAATGTAATCACAGCCATCATCACCACCGGCACAATGGTCGTTAATATAAAAGCTTCTGAATTCCACAAAGTAACATAAGTCGGCAAACTGTAGCTGCCGTAATACATGCCCGCACAAACATCTTTCAAAACCGTATATCCCAAAATATTGCCAACACCCGCTCCAATTAAGGTGACAAAAATCGGCACCATCATATAATGCCGCACCAACTCGCCTCTCGTATAACCGGATGCCCGAAGCGTGCCGATGACATTGGCCTCTTTGCTGATGGTATTGCTGATGGTCACACTGAATACAAAGGCCATAATCACAATGATCATATACAGCAGTACAATCATCATGCCTCTGTCACTGCCCATATCCTCTCCGGTAAAATTGATGGCCTGATTGAGATAACGGGGTGTGTAACTATCCAGCGCAATGGTGCTGTTGATATCTGACATCAGATCATCGGACATCTCTTTTTCTTCAATGTCGTTTTTGGGTGCTTCGTTATATTTCCAGGCATACTGACAAGTCATTTCAGACTGATCCAACTGTGCAAAGCCATCCTCTGTCACAATGGCCACACCAAACTTGATCGCATCAAACATCGAATCATTGTTATCGGAAAATAATGCGCTGTAATCAGACAATGCCACCAATCCAGTCACTCTCCAACTCTGATCTTCGGATGCAATCACATCTCCTACTTTCAGGCTGTTATTATCAGCGTACATTCTGTCGATAGCAATTTCATCCGTCTTCTCCGGCATACTGCCTTCCATCAGGCACACTTTGTTGACATCCTTGCGGTCCGCAAAAATTCGCAATGTGCTTTCATTGGTCGTCAACGGCTCTTCCGCATAAAACAAGTCATAAATCTTTATTCCCAGTGCTTCAATATTCTTTCTCTGCGCTTTATTCATCTTCTTTACAACCGTGAAATGGCCGTCTTCTATGTTATATTTCACAAAGCTTTCATTATATGCTGTCAGCATACTGCCATCCGCCACCAGGAACCCGGATACAAAGCCGATGGTTGCAATCAGAAGAATCAGAATCACCAGATATTTTCCGAATTCTCCTTTTAGTTCCCTCAGCAGGCGCCGGTTCAGTGGATTTTTCATACGCTCCACCTCCTACCAGTCCAAGACATCCGCCGAAAGCTTCTGCTCATTCAGATAATTCTTTCGAATCATGCCGTCTCTCAGACGCACCACCCTGTCCGCCATGTCCTTGATGGCATCATTATGGGTAACCATAATGACTGTGTTGCCGTATTTTTGATTAACCTTTTCAATGAGCTTCAAAATTTCCTTGGATGTGTTGTAATCCAGTGCACCTGTCGGTTCATCACACAGCAGAATATCCGGATTTTTGACAATAGCTCTGCCGATGGCTGTTCTCTGCTGCTGTCCTCCAGAAAGCTGGTTAGGCAGCTTATTCCTGTGATCATAAAGCCCCAGGGTATGTAAAAGCTCATCCACATCCAGCGGTTTCTCGCTGAGATAAGCCCCGACTTCTACATTCTCCCTGACTGTCAGATTCGGGATCAGATTATACATCTGAAAAATATACCCAAGATGCTTTCTGCGGTACATTGTCAGCTTCTTTTCTTTCATATCCGCCATCTTTTCCCCTCGAATGCAGATATCCCCACTGTCTGCCTGGTCAATACCGCCGATAATATTCAAAAGTGTCGATTTGCCGGAACCGGAAGGTCCCAGAAGCACACAGAATTCACCCTGCTCTACGGACAGATCAATTCCCTTCAACACTTCAACCCGGCTCTCCCCTGAGCCGTAAGATTTCCTGATTTGATTGATTTCCAGAAACATTCCTCTTCGCCTCTCTTCGTTCTATGTTGTCTTCTTTTTGACTTAATATTAGTTATCTCTAACCAGTGTATCATAAAAACGCAGTATCGTTGATAGGATACTGCGTTTTTTGATAAACATTCTCATTTAAAAAATTAACATCCCAATATGATAAACCACACAGGCCACTATCAATGCCGCGGCAGTATAAAAAGCACCGATTTTTGCCGTCCACCGGACGGAATGGGTTTCTCTGGCTGTCGCTGCAAGGGCGCTGACACAAGGCATATTAAAACTGATGGCAAAGATAAAAGCCAAGCCTTCTGCCTTTGTAAAGTTGGCAGATAAAATCGCTGAAATATCTGCGGCACTTCCTGCTGCTTTTGCGCCGAATGTAGAGCTGACAAGGCTGCCGCCGGTGCCATAAAGCGTATTCAGAACTCCCAGAAGAGATTCTTTGGAAATAGCAGATGCACAGAATGCCAGAAATGCCTGCCATTTTAGTCCGAAAAACATCGTTACCGGCTCAACAACAACACCAATGCGATACAGAATGCTGTTCTCCTGGCTGCCGCCAAAACCATAGGTCAATATAAAGAAGACAATAGACACAATGGAAATGACACGAAGCGCCCGCCAGAAGATATCGAATGTCCGCTGAAAAGTCACATACAAAATGTTCCTGAAGTCCGGTTTATGATACGGCGGCATTTCCATAATCAGGCCGACACGATCCTCCTTCGGTGAAAGAGAATTGCCGAATACTTTGTATACGCCCCACATCATCAGAAACATAAACAGGAAAATCGACACAATCACAAGGAAACCGCCGCCGCTGCCGAAAAGTGCAATGGCAATAGTCGGAACAACGGATAATGTTGCCGCACAAGGCACTGCCCATGACATAGCAATAGCCAGGACACGCTGTCCCCAGTTATCTACCACTCTGGTTCCGGTCGTTCCCGCAATGGTACAGCCTAATCCCATAAAAAACGGCATAATGGTCTTGCCCTGCAGTCCGACTTTCGACATGGTATGGTCGAAAAGGAAAGAAATCCGAGCCAGATAACCGGTTTCTTCCATCAGATTAAATCCAAGCGTAATCCCCAGTACAAAAGAGGCCATCATGAATGCAAAATAAAGCACATTGACCAGGACATCGCAAATCAGTGAAATTAACAGAGGATGCACACTGATATTTTCCATTAATTGCCGCAATACGGCAGAAATCGGCATCAGAACCGCTGATGCAATGCCTGAAATAATGCCTGCAAATATCATGGACAGCAGGAAAATAACGAGAATGATACCGAAAGCCATGATTTTGCCTTTCACAGGTGAAAGGGCCCGTTTGTCAAACTTTGTAAAAGCATTGCCGGCCGTTTTGGATGCTGTCAGCACATCTTCCAGAAGTGCATCGATAAACTGCATTTTCTCCTCTGCTGATTTCAGAACCTGTGCCTTCATTATCGGCTTTTTGTTCAGACTCTCATCTATGGTTTCATAAAGCAGACGATAGTCCTTTTTGCGGATAGCAGACATCGGTACCACCGGAATGCCCAGCTTTTCTGACAATTTATCCGTATGAATCTTTATACCCTGTCCTTTTGCCACATCCATCATATTTAAGACCAGCACCGCTGGAACCTGTGTTCCGACAAAATCCGCCAGCATATACAGGCTTCGCTTTAATTGGGAAGCATCTGCCATAACAAGCACCAGACTCGCATTGCCCGATGCGATATAATCCTTTGTGATGATTTCCTCATCGGAACCGGCGGAAAGAGAATAACTGCCGGGCAGATCCGCCAGAATCATCCGCTGTCCTTTCCACTTAAACTCTCCCTCTTTCCGGTCAACCGTCTTTCCCGGCCAGTTGCCCACATGCTGATGAGAACCGGTTATCATGTTGAAAATTGTCGATTTACCGGAATTCGGCTGTCCAAGCAGTGCAATCACCGGTGCTTTTTTCTGTACCTCATTTTGACCCATCTGCGACACCTCCCACCATGATTTTCTTACTTTCCTCACGTCCGATAGCCACCAACGTATCCCTCACAAAAATCAGCACCGGCTGTTTTTTATAGTTCTGACAGATTTCCACCCGGCTGCCGTCAATCAATCCCATGGATGATAAGCGATTCACCAGACGAGCTTCATCTCTGATCTCCAGAATAGTATAGATATTGCCTGGCACTGCCTCAGAAAGCATGATACCTTTCATCTCATTTCCTCCAATCCAAACAGTATTTGATTAGTAGTGTCTAACTTATTTAAAATACTATCAAATTCAAAGAAATGCGTAAAATCCATTTCGACTTTTTAGGCCCATTTAGCAATGAACTTTCACCTTTTATTGTCATCAATTTATTTTGCTGATAAAATGAGAACATGAAAAATACTCAGACACATTTTACCTATCAGAAAGCGAATGAAGGCCGTGTGGATTTTTATGTCCTTGCGCCCCATGTCGGCATTTGCTTCAACGAGATTTACACAAACAGCTGGACGAAAGGAGACAGCTCATTATTTTCCGAACAAATGCTGATTCTTAATTTCTGCATCAACGGCCGATGTGATGTATCTCTGTCCGACAATCGTTATGCCATCGTCGGAGAACGCCAAATCTGCATCAGCACCATCCGGCCCACAAAGGATTTCTATTATCCCGGCTGTCTGTATGAAGGCATCCAGATTTATATTGATATGAGTGGCTTAAATACTTCGGATTCTCCTACAGATTTGCCCGATATAAAACCTTTAGGTACCTCACTTACCGAAGATACCGCATTTGTCCCTGCAGATTTTCTGACGTTCCTCGGCATCCATCCTGAACAGATTGTCGAAATCTTCTGCGGCAATGACAGTCTTTATCTGCACCGGATGAATGATACCATTTATGAACTTGTACAAGATATCTGGAAAACAAAAGAAGAACCGGATTTAGGTATTCTTCGCTATCTTGCCGTCCGACTGCTTCATGAACTGATGAATATGCCCGGCGAAAGCGAAGTCAATACTTATTTCACCCGATCGCAGATTGCCATTGTCAAAGAGGCTGAAGCACTGGTTATGCAGGACCTCTCCAGAAGAATCACCGCCAAAGAAATGGCTGACCGTTTCGGCATCAGCGAAAGCAGCTTCAAGCTCTATATCAAAGGAATTCTCGGTGACAGTTATCTCTCTTATTTTCGAAAAAAACGAATGGAAAGAGCTGCCGAATTACTGGAATCCACCAATATGAAAGTCATTGAAATCGCCAATGCCGTCGGCTATGAAAATCAAGGCAAATTTGCCAAAGTATTTGCGGAAATTTATGGGGTACTGCCGCTGGAATTCAGAAGATTGTCAAAGTAACTTTTTATTATTCTACCAAAAATCCCCGGAACATTCCGGGGATTTACAGTCACTATCTTTTTAGCGAATTAATAAATATAATATCCTTTTCATTTAATAAATTCAAGTAAAAATACACTTGTTTTTGTTTCATGTGAGTTTTAACTCAAATCAGTAGAAAAGCAAGAGCAAAAATGATTACCTCAACCATTGACGTTCTTGCCTTTATCACATTAAATATTATCTTTTCTACAACATCCCAGCTTTTTCCCACCGTCTGAATTCCGTCCGTGCCAATGCCACACACAGCAGACAGGTAACTGTATCTGCCACAGGTGCCGCCAGCAGTGCCCCATCAAGACCTATTGCTCTTGACAGCACCAAAGCCAAAGGTATAAGCAGTATGCCCTGTCGAATCAGCGGTATCAGCAAGGATTTCGTCGGCTTCCCGATTCCCTGGAAGAAGGAAGCCGTTGTCATATGCACACCATAGAGAAAAAAAGCCATCATATAAAGCCGGAAGCAATGCTGCGTACATTCAAAATAAAGCTGATTATCCGCAACAAACAGACCTGCTATCTGTCTTGAAAATACCATATAAACCAGCCACCATGCAGCTGAAATAACGACTGCGATTCCTGTGGCCAATCGATAAGTCTGACGCACACGCTGATAATTCTTCGCTCCGAAATTATAGCCGTTAATTGGCTGAATGGCGGAGGAAACGCCGACAAACATGGAATGCGCAAGCTGATAGACTTTCATCATCATACCATAAACAGAAAGTGCCATATCACTGCCGTAAATGCTGGTCTCACCATAAACACGCATGAGATTATTCAGCACGATCTGTACCAGCGCCGTCAATCCCTGAGTCAGAAGACTCGGAAAACCAAGCTGCAGAATCATCTTCGTCACCGGCCAGGTCGGACGCAATGCGGTCTTTTCAAGCTGTACAGACTGTAATCTGCGCAGATAGAGCAGACATAATATGCCTGCTGCCATTTCTCCAATCACCGTGGCAATCCCTGCCCCCACAACCCCCATTTTCAATCCGAAAATAAATACAGGATCCAGAATAATATTGACCACCGCACCGGCCATCATACACCTCATGGTATATTGCGGTGAACCGTCCGCACGAATCATCGCTGTAAAAGCCGGACAAATGAGCTGAAACGGGATGTCGATGGCAATGACCCGCATATAGACCAGCGATTCCCCATAAGCCGTATCCGTTGTTCCAAACAATGTAGCGATATACGGTGCCAAGATACCGCAAAGCAGTGCCATCATCACTCCTCCGGTAAGAATCCACGTCACTGCCTGACTAAAAACGTGATTGGCATTTTCCTGTTCACGTCGTCCCAGACACAGACTGACATTAGCCGCACAACCATCTCCCAGCAGCAGCGCAATAGCATTGACAAGAATTGACAGCGGGAAAGCAACATTGATAGCCGCCATTCCCGTAATGCCCACGCCCTGACCGACAAAAATCTGGTCTGCGATGTTATAGATGTAATTGACCATCAAAGTCAGGGTTGTCGGAACAGAATACTTCAATAAAAGCTTTGTAAGCGGTTCCGATTCCAAAGGATTTCTGTTGGTCTGCATATTTTCCATTCTCCATCTCCTCCTCAATCATCATGAAATTTTATCTCAGTCGAGAAGACTCCCACCTCTTTCAGGTGGTGAGTAACAGCAAATTTGTCTCAGTGGGAGTCCAATCTCCGACTGAGATAAACGCTCCGCGAGGATGCGCAGTGATTCTGTAAAAAATATGTCAGCTTACGCTGACCAGAATCACACGCCAAGTCTCGCGGTCGCTCGACTTGAACAAAACAAAAAGCACCCGGCCGCTATTACTTCCAAAAAGAAATAATATTGATACCGGATGCTGATATGATGACTTGGATAGAATGAGCAAAAAAACGGCATCCGGCGCTCAGCCGGCAAGCCTTCTTCTCCCCTCCAGACTGACTGTTGGCTTCGGAATTACACCGAATTAGCCGGATGGCTCGCGGGCTGTCACCGCCAGTAGAGAACATGCTCATTTCCGAAGAAAACTTTACTTAATCTCAAAATAACATACTTTTCCGGGGCTGTCAACGGCTGATTAACAAGTGATAAATTTCGCACATTCTATCTTGACACCTGTTTTAAAAAGTGATATATTTATCACATAAGCAAGTGAGAAATATATCACTTTCAAGGAGGGTTTTGATTGATGAAAAAAGTATCATTACGGGAAATTGTTGCTGATAAGATTGTATTTGCCATCCTGATTGCTCTTTACTACTGGATGTGGGCAAGAAATGACTGGCACAACTATTATATGTCAATTCAATATGCTGTCTTTGCCTTTACATTCTTCTATTTTATCTCCCGCGCATCCCGTCTTAGAAAATACAAACAGGAACTGCCGGATGAAATGTCTGAGGCCAACCTAAAACGCTGCGATGCCCTGTGTCTGAAAATCGGTGTCGCTGCAATCATTGTTCTCAGTTTCGTCTGTGCCGTCGGCAGATTGTCAATTACAACAGAACTCATTGGCTATTGCCTGATGGGTATCCTGATCATCCTTGCTATTGTACGCACAATTCTCTTCTGCATCATGGATGCCAAAGGAGTATAACATGGCACTTTTGACAAATTTAAAAATATATCGGGAAAAATATAACCTCAAACAGGCCGACCTTGCCGAACTAGTGGGCGTCCGCCGGGAAACCATTGTCAATCTTGAACGTGGCAAGTATAATCCTTCCCTGAAGCTGGCCATGGATATCGCCAGGGTTTTTCACACAACGGTTGAGGAATTATTTCAGTATACGGATGAATAAGGCCTATACAACAGGCCAAATCGAACAGGGGCTTTCAAAATACCATCCTTTACTTGTAAATCGTCATTTTTTCTTAAGGGATTCGTTCATTTATGTCCCCTAATTATATGTTATACTGTTTATGGAAATATTAGAATTTCGGAAATTTCACAGAACGGAGGTCAGAAACAATGAAGAAATATTTATTATTTTTATGCATCATCAGTCTGCTTGCTTTAACTGCATGTGGCAAGCAGGCCAAAATGTCAGATGTCACCATTGATTATGGCAGCTCTTCTATCTATTCCAAAGAAGATATGGATGCCGCCATCAAAGCCATTAAATCGACATTCAAGGATTTTGAAGGCTGTGAACTGCACAGTATTTCCTACAGTTCAGATGACCAATGCAATACTTCCGATAATATTGCCTGGATGAATGAGCTTGAAACCGCCAACGATAACAAAGAAACCTTCGATCAATGCATTATGTTTACAAGTGATTTTCATTCTCCGAAAAACGGCGGCGGTGCATGGAATCCAGATGAAGAATATACCGGTTGGCAATGGTGGCTGGCCCGTTCGAATGGCGGTAAGTGGAAAGTGATGACATGGGGATATTAATGCCTTTATAAAAATATTTTTTTGACATTTTTATAAAAGCATGCTAATATGATTATATAAAAAGAGTGCTGCCGATAGACGGTTAGCCCAATAATAGCAGTAACAAAAATGACCGCTTAGTTTGCTGGACTGGGGCGGTTATTTTTGTGTCTTATTACTATCCTTACCAAATGTATATCCAATACCAAAGCAGGTCAAGCCGAAGCTCACCACTGCAATAAAGTCTAAAATACTCATTGGCTTAGCCCTCCTTTCTCATGAATTCCTGTTCAGGTTTCTATGTACTCAGAGGGTCACAGTTTTCCATTCCACTTCGGTCGTTGCAAAACAAGCACCACTGGCACTCTGCAACCCTCTGTTGAAGGACTAACCGCCTACCGTTATATGGCAACACCCATATTTTGATTATATCAATTTTTAGTTTTATACGCAATATGTAAATTTTCTATTTTTTAAGTATCTTCCGAATGTCCGCCAGTCTCTCCAGCGCCGCATTCAAAGTCTCGTCCTTCTTAGCGAAATGGAATCGGATGTACTGATTCACGTCTTCTCTGAAGAAGCTGGAACCCGGAACAGCGCCGACACCGACTTTCTCTGCCAGATCCACACAGAATTCATAGTCATCTTTATAACCGAACTCGCTGATATCTACCATGACATAATAAGCACCCTGAGGCTCTGTGAATGTCAGGCCAATGTCTTTTAAACCGCCGACAAAGAGGTCTTTCATATGAGTATAATGATCCTGCAATGCAACATAATAATCGTCGCCAAAGTTCATCCCCGGCACAACCGCCTCCATCAGGGGTGCAGCAGCTCCCACAGTCAGGAAGTCATGGACTTTCTTGACTCTCTCGATAATTTCAGGCGGTGCAATGACATAGCCCAGACGCCAGCCTGTGATAGAATAAGTCTTTGAAAGGGAGTTGCAGATAATTGTACGCTCACGCATTCCAGGCAGCGTGGCCATATAAATATGTTTATTCGGCTTATATAAAATATGCTCATACACTTCATCAGTAATGACATACAGATCGTATTTGATGGCCAGATCAGCGATGATCTGCAGTTCTTCCAGTGTAAAGACTTTGCCGCATGGGTTGGAAGGGTTGCAGAGAATCAGGGCTTTCACCCCATCCTGCTTCATGGCATCTTCCAGTACATTGGCATCAAAGTTAAATTCCGGCGGATTTAACGGCACATAAATCGGCTGTGCACCGGACAGAATCGCATCTGCGCCGTAATTTTCATAAAATGGCGAAAAGACAACGACTTTGTCCCCCGGATTGCAGACGGTCAGCATGGATGCCATCATAGCCTCTGTGCTGCCACATGTGACAACGATTTCCTTATCCGGGTCCACTTTCATGCCTGAAAAATGTTCATGTTTTCTTGCAAGAGCCTCTCTGAAATTCTGTGCCCCCCATGTCAGGGCATACTGATGAGGTCCATGCGGTGCGATCTCACGAAGCCTGTCTGTGATTTCCTTCGGTGGATCAAAATCAGGAAATCCCTGAGATAAATTGACAGCACCATATTGATTTGAGACTCTTGTCATTCTTCTGATTACCGAATCTGTAAATCCGGCAGTTTTATCACTTAACGGTTTCATATATTCTGTACTCCTTTAGACATTGTAGGAAATGCCTGCATTTAAAATATTTTTCTCATCAAAAGCTGCTTTCACACGCTTCATCAATGCAATGTTTTCCGGCTTTGATGCTTTCAGCAGATATTTCTGCTTGCTCAGTCCGATGCCGTGCTCACCGCTGGCTAGACCGCCCAGCGCATAAGCTTTATCATAAAGAACAGTCAGATTAGCGTCAAGCTCTTTTTCCCATGTTTCATCGTCTCTATCACTTCTGACAACACACAAATGCACATTGCCGTCTCCGGCGTGTCCGAAACTGATCATGCGCATACCACATTCTTTTTCAAAGGCATTGACAAAGTTGACAAAGGCATCAATCTGATTGATCGGCACAACAATATCCAGCGGTTCCTGCTCTGAAACAGCTTCCACGCCTTTCACCAGCATGCCGCGGATCTTCCATACTCTGGCAGCCTCCTCCTTATCCTCCAGCGGAAGAATGGAAAGGGCACCGCTCTCTTTTGCCACTTTGCGAAGTCCTTCGAGGTGGTCATTGATTTCATTTTTGCTGCCGTCAAGTGTTGTCAGCACATACGCGCTGGCCTCCGGTTCAGGGAATGACATTTTCAGATAATCCTCCCCCAGCTGAATCACTTTACGCTCAATAAATTCCATGGCTGTCGGATTCAAATTGGCCTGAATAATTTGTCTGACGCTCTCAATACCTGCTTTCAGACTGTCGAAGCTGAGAAGGACACTAAGGCTGTCCTCAGGCTTCGGAATCAGTTTCAGGATACATTTGGTAATGACAGCCAGTGTTCCCTCGGAACCGATGACAATTTCCTTCAAATCAAGACCGGAAGTATCTTTACGGTTCTTGCTGCCCGCCATGACAACGGTGCCGTCTGCCAGAACCAGTTCCAACCCCATGACATAATCTCTTGTTACACCGTATTTCACAGCACGCATACCACCTGCATTGGTGCTGATATTGCCGCCGATGGTGGCTTTCTTTTCGCCCGGATCCGGTGGATAGAATAAACCTTTGCTTTCAACATAGGCCTGAAAATCTTCCAGTACAACTCCCGCCTCAACAGTGGCCGTGAAGGTTTCCTCATCCAACTCAAGGACATGGTTCATCAAAGACACATCCAGCACAATGCCGTGGCCTGACGGTACAGTAGAACCAACAAGATTCGTACCTGCACCTCTCGGTGTCACTGGCAGATTATTTTCCCAGGCATAGCGCATAACCCCGCTGATTTCCTCTGTGGATACCGGAAATACAACCGCTTCGGCTGTGCCTTTTTTACGTCCCAGATTATCAGATAAATACTGCGGATCAATCTGACCTGTGATGATTCTGTTCTCATCCTTTATAATTGATAAAAGTGCTTCCTTCATGTCTTCTTTTGCTCTCCTATTCTCTGTCGCAGCGATTCAGTTCTCTCTCAACAAGATAAAACACTCTTTGAAGTTTTTACTCGTTATCATTATGATCAAGGCGATTATATTGCAAAATCCATCAACAATCGACTTTGCTGATGGGATTTTGCATCTCTAAATCATTTTCTCATGCCTTCAGCCACAAAGGTCTAAGGCCAAACTGAATCGTTATATTTATTTTTGTATTTCGATTATTTCTGTACTTCCCATGCAGGAACAAAGTAGCCGTTGAATTCATCCTGGAAAATCTGCTTTGTTGTTTCTGACTGGAATAATTCTACAATTCTCTTATAAACTGTATCGTCTGCGTCACTGCTGCGAACAGCCATCAGGCAGAAGTAGCTGTCATCATCATATTCTGTTTCTTCGTAAATCGCTGTTGTCGGGTCAATGCCATAATCCAATGCGTAGTTACCATTGATAACGGCTGCTGTAACATCCGGCAGTACAGATGGGATATCGGCTGCACCCATTTCTTTGATTTCAATCTGTACATTATATGTATCGATATCAGCAACAGTTGGATTAGAACCTGCTTCTGCTTTCAGTGTAATCAGACCTGCGTTAGCTAGCACTTTCAGGGCACGGCCGCCGTTGGATGCATCATCCGGAATAGCAATAACGTCACCATCCTTAATTTCATCTACAGATTTTACCTTGTCAGAGTAAAGATTCATGGCAATAATAAATGTATCTGCAATTGGTGTAATATCATAACCGTTCTTTTCCACGTCATTGTTAAAATATGCGTGATGCTGGAAAGCATTGATGTCGATTTCACCGGCATTTAAGGCTTCATTCGGCAGGGAATAATCAGAAAACTGAACATATTCCAAATCAACACCTTCTTTGGCCAGTTCTTCTTTGATTGGATTCCAGATGTCTTCATAAATAACGCCTGTCAGGCCCAGTTTTACAACACGGCCTTCTCCTGAAGCTGCCTCTGTTTCGCTTCCTGCTGCCTCTGAACCTGCTGTTTCGGATGCTACTGTTGTCTCAGCTGCTGCATCTGTGCTGCCTGTTGTCTCCTTTGGTGCAGAGCTGCCGCAGCCTGTTAATGCGCCAAGGGCCAGTGCTGCTGTTAATGCAAGTGCAATAATACCTTTCTTTTTCATGTCATTTTCCTCCTAATGCATTGTTGTAAAAATTTAATGTGTATTTTTTTTCGCTATATAATTGCCGATGAGCTGTACCACCGTGACAATGATAACCAGCACAACCACTGTTGTATAAGTGATATCCGGCATGTTTCTCTGATGACCATACATAATGGCAAAGTTGCCCAGACCGCCTGCGCCGATGGCACCTGCCATGGCTGTCAGGCCGATCAGACTGATAATGGTAATAGTTGTACCGCGGGCAATACCTGCAATACTTTCTTTCAGATACACTCTGAAAATAATATCTTTATTGTCCAATCCCATAGACTGTGCAGCCTCGATCAGCCCTGGATCCACATCGGCCAACGCTGATTCAATCTGTCTTGTAAAAAACGGTGCGCATCCAAATACCAGAGGCACAATGGCACCTTTGACACCGATGGCCGTTCCCATGATCAAACGGCTAAGGGGAACCAGACAAGCCAGCAGGATAATAAAGGGTACAGACCTGAAAAGGTTGACCACCTTATCGATAATCTGATAAACCAGCGGGTGTTCCAGAATATTTCCCGGCTTCGTTACCGTAATCAGAACTCCCAGAAATAAACCAACCACAAATGATATAGCTCCTGACCAGCCCACCATGATAAAGGTCTCCTGAATGCTCTTGATAAAAACATCCGGCCTATCCATGACATTCGGCAACCATTGATTAAGCAGTTCGACCATCCAGAATCACCTCCACTCCTACATTCTTGTCCTTCAGGTATTGAATTGCCTGATTGATATTGTCCGATGTTCCCTGGGCAATAACCACCAGACCGCCGATTGGATTTTCACCAATCAATTCGATACTTCCGAAAATAATATTTAAATCCAGATCAAATTTTCTTGATAACTGTGAAACAAGGGCTTCCGACACATTTCGCTCCAGATATCTGAAACGTAAGATAGCCTCTCCCGGTTTTAACTCCACCACAGGGCTCTTTGTCTCCACCAATTCATAAATCCGGGACATATTGGATGTGTTCTCAACAAACTCTCTTGTAATCTGTTCCTTTGGATTAGCAAAAATATCAAACACTGTTCCTGTCTCAACAACACGACCGTCTTTCATAACCGCTACACGGTCACAGATATCTTTAATAACCTGCATCTCATGGGTAATCACCACAATGGTGATGCCCAGCTCTCTGTTGACTTTCTTCAAAAGGTCAAGAATCGCTCTTGTTGTTCTCGGATCCAGCGCACTGGTGGACTCATCACTGAGAATAATCTCCGGATCATTAGCCAGAGCTCTGGCAATAGCCACCCTCTGTTTCTGTCCGCCGGATAACTGTGACGGATACGCTGAAGCCTTCTCCTCCAGCTCTACCAGTTTCAGCAAATCACGGACTTTCTTATCCTTTTGTTCCTTTGTCAAGTTGCTGCCTTTCAGCGGGAAAGCCACATTATCATAAACCGTCCTGGAAGCAAAGAGGTTAAACTGTTGGAAAATCATACCGATTTTCTTGCGGTGCTGTCTCAGTTCTGCCGGTGACATGGCAGTCAGTTCCTCGTCACCGATAAAGACTTTTCCTGAAGTCGGTCGCTCCAGCAAATTAATGCAACGAACCAACGTGGATTTTCCTGCGCCGGAGAATCCGATGATACCGAATATCTCGCCTTTTTCAATTTCAAGACTCACATCGTTCACTGCTGCAAATTCCCGGCCATCATTGTGATAAACACGGGAAACATGTTCAAATCTGATCAACTGACTCACTTCTTTTCTTTTTCTTAGTGTGTTGATAGGAATTATATGATACATTACCTAATATGTCAATACAAATCGAAATATTCCTACCAGCACGCTATACTTTTGTTTATTTTTTATATATAATTGCCGCTCAAATTTTATTTTTACGACATTTTGCATGTTTTGTAGCCGTAATAATGCAAAATGATGTTGACGCTTTTTACACATTATCGTATAATGACTATATAGACATTGTGCATACTGCACAATTATATTTTATCTCTGCATTGCAGTGACGTGCCGACAGGTACTTTTAAAGGGGGTTTTTTTATGGAACTGAAAAAACTGATCTATACCGTTGACGCAGACGGTATTGCTGTGATCACAATGAACTACATGAAGAATCTGAACGCGATTGACGAACAGATGGCTGATGAGCTGATGTATGTAGTGGATGCTGCTGAGAAGGACCCGAATGTTAAAGTTGTTGTATTAAAAGGTACAGACCGTGCTTTCTCCGCTGGTGGCGATATCGGATATTTCTATGATCTGATTCAGGCAGGCGGTGAAGTGAACATGGATGGTCTGATTGGCAAGGTTGGTGTTATTGCTGACGGTCTCAAACGTATGAGCAAGCTCGTCATCACTTCCGTTTGCGGTGCATCTGCAGGTGCAGGTGTCAGCCTCGCGCTGGGCGGTGACTTTATGATCTGTGCTGACAATGCCAAATTCATTCTGGCCTTTGTCAATATCGGTCTTGTTCCTGACACAGGTGCAACTTATCTTCTGACGAAGAGCCTTGGTACCGCCCGCACAATGGAACTGGCTGCTACTGGTCGCCCAGTCAGTGCAGAGGAAGCAAAAGAGCTCGGATTGGCTTACAAGGTTGTTGCTAAAGAAGAACTGGATGAAGCAACCATGAAGTTTGCAAGAAAGCTGGCTGCAGGCCCATTACTTTCTTATAAGAATATCAAGAAACAGATTTACGATGCCGCTTATTCAGATTACAAGCAGTGGCTTGCTGAAACTGAAATCCCTACACAGCGCGAATGTGCTGCATCTATGGATTTCCAGGAAGGCTGCAAAGCATTTATGGAGAAACGCAAAGCCCATTTTGAAGGCAAATAGATTTTTGAACAGAATACGTAATTAAGAAAGGTGGTTGTCGAATTGCTGTCTAAAGTTGTAAGCAAAGAAGAAGCACTTAGCAAGATTCATGATGGCCAGACTATTATGTTTGGCGACTGGCACGGTGAATTTGCCGCCGATGAGATTATTGACGGTATGCTCGAGAAGGGTGTCAAGGATATCCATGCCATTGCTGTTTCCGCAGGTATGCCGGATCAGGGTGTCGGCAAGCTGATCCGTGAAAAACGTGTGAAAACGCTTGTAACAACACATATCGCTCTCAATCCGCTTGCCCGCGATCAGATGTTTGCAGGCGAACTGGATATCGAATTCTGTCCACAGGGTACATGGTCCGAACGTATCCGCTGCGGCGGTGCCGGTCTTGGCGGCTGTCTAACACCTACCGGTGTTGGCACAGAAGTTGAGAACGGCAAGCAGAAACTGACAATCAACGGCAAGGAATATCTCCTTGAGATGCCGCTCCATGCTGATGTTTCCCTGATTAAGGCAACGAAAGCTGATACAGCCGGCAATCTCTATTTCCATCTGAATTCCAGAGCTACCAACAGCACGATGGCTTTCGCCGGTGATTTTGTCATTGCCGAAGTAGAAGAAGTCGTAGAAGTCGGTGAACTCGGACCGGAAGAGATTCACGTACCTGCACCTATTGTTGATATGGTCTATGTGCGCACAGGCGAGAAACGCCCACTGTGCCCAATGTGGCAGCGTGCAAAAGCCAAGGCAGAAGCCAAAGCAAGAGAAAAGGCAGAAGGAGGGAATAAGTAATGGCAGAATTAACCGGACGCGCACTCATTGCATCCCGCTGCGCGAAATTCTTTAAAAATGGTGATTTTGTAAATCTTGGTATCGGTGTTCCTCTTATGTGTGTGAACTATCTTCCTGAAGGTGTTGAACTCTGGCTTGAAGCTGAGATTGGAACGGTCGGAAGTGGTCCTTCCCCAAGCTGGGACGCCGTTGATATCGACTGTATCGATGCCGGTGGTCAGCCTGCTTCTATCATTCCTGGCGGAAGTGTTTATGATAATGAAACTTCCTTTATGTTTATCCGCGGCGGTCATATTGACGCAGCTGTTCTTGGTACATTGCAGGTCGATCAGGAAGGCAGCATTGCCAACTGGACGATTCCTGGCAAACTTGTTCCTGGTATGGGCGGCGCTATGGATCTCTGTGCCGGTGTCAAGAAGATTATCGTTGCAACTGATCACTGCGAGAAGAACGGTCAGTCCAAGATTCTTAAGAAATGTACACTGCCTCTGACAGGCTATCAGTGTGTCACAGATATCGTTACTGAGAGATGTTACTTTGAAGTAACACCGGAAGGTCTCGTTCTCCGCGAAGTTGCGCCGGGATATACAGTTGAAGATATTCTGGCATGTACAGAAGCTGACGTCATCGTTCCGGATGAAATCGGTGTGATGCAGTAAACTTTCACAGCTTATTTTGGAAACAGTTTTTGAAGTCTCAGAATAATTTTTAAGGTAAACTGATAAAAAGGTACTGACCGACATTTAGAAAATGTCAGCCAGTATCTTTTTCATTTCTTCAGCAAAAATCTGATGTCCCGTTACTGTCATATGAACACCGTCAGGCCCCAATTCAACAGGCCAGACAGATGCATTAGCAAAATGTATATGAAGTTTTCCTGCAATATCCGCATAATAATCTCCAAGTTCACGACAGGCCTCATCCAATGCGGCGGATGAAGGTGCCATTTTACCAAGTGCTGTTGAAGGTGGAGCGATCAACAATATCTGTTCCGTCCTGCAGAGGTTTGGCTGTGTATTCAGAAGTTCTGTCAGAAACTGCTCCATACGCACAGCCACTTTGGCACTTCCGGAACGAACCATGGTCAGCAGATCATTCGTGCCGAGCATGATCGTCAGCAAATCAAAATCCGGCTCCTGACGCAGAAAATCTGCCAATTCATTGAACTCCCATCGGTCCGATGGGATCTCCCGCCCGTTCTCTCCCAAATTTACAACCTCATATAAACCGGAATCATGAAGGATCCCTGTCCAGCGACTGTCCGCAGCATGTCTTCCGCCTACAAAACCGCATGCACCATAAGTATTGGAATCACCATAGCATATGATTTTATGAGTCATTTGCAAACCTCCTATTTGTCATTGTAGGTATCAAGGAAATGATGGACCTGTCCATTCTGTTTGTAGGCAATGATTGTGCTGAGATTCACATTTTCCACACTCTTGAAAATATTGCCCTCCACGAAAGGATTCACTTTCTTAAGTTCACTGATCAACTGCTTGATCTCCATTCGTTTGGAAGCAGATGTCCCATCCGGACGGCAGGAACTGCAGGTATCCGTGAATCTGCAGGCACACTGGATAAAGTGCAGGCCGTTCAAATCACGCCACTGCTTGATATCATCCTCACGGATCAAATACATCGGACGGATCAGTTCCATCCCTTCAAAATTGCTGCTGTGCAGTTTCGGCATCATGGTCTGCACCTGGGCACCATAAAGCATCCCCATCAGAATAGTTTCAATAACATCATCATAGTGATGACCCAATGCAATCTTATTACACCCCAGTTCTTTTGCCTTGTTGTACAGATGACCGCGACGCATTCTTGCACAAAGATAACATGGAGATTTTTTGATATCGTACACTGCCTCAAAAATCTGAGATTCAAAAACAGTAATCGGCACGCCCATGATCCGTGCATTATTTTCAATGAGCTTTCGATTAACCTCACTGTAACCCGGATCCATGACAAGGAAAACAAGCTCAAATGGAAACTTATTGTGCCGCTTCAATTCCTGGAACAGCTTCGCCATCAGCATAGAGTCCTTGCCGCCGGAAATGCAGACCGCAATCTTGTCTCCGGGCTGAATCAGATCATAGGTATTGATGGCCTTGGCAAATTTGCTGAACAGCGCCTTATGAAAACGCCCCTTGCGAAGACTTTTTTCAATATCCTCCTGCTTGTCATCACCGCCAAAACTGGCCATCAGCCATGCGCTGTAACCACCGGCCAGACTCACTGCATCGTAATCCAGCTCTCGCAGCTCAATTGCCGCATCTGCACTGGCCACCCCCTTCATGCAATATAAAATATATTTCTTATCCTTTGCAAGAGTTCCTTCTTTGGCCAGTTCAACAATATTCGGCATACTGACCGCCCCAGGAATCGCACCGTAGCCAAAGGAAATCTCATCCCTGACATCTGCCAGCAGGTAAGAACCCACGGCCATGTCGGATAATTCTTTAATTGTTATCTCTGCAGACTCATTCATTCTTTTCTCTCCATCCTATACAACTGTTGATGACCATTCAAAATTTTCCATCAGTGACTATTGGAAATTCCTTCTCCGTAAACACCGCTTTTTTTATTGAATTTTTCATTAATATCCATCTCTTAGAGTAACATAGAAAATCTATTCCCGTCAATAAAAGCCTGCTATTTACGCAGCTTTTAGCCGCCTTATACCACTCATAATTTTTTTCTATACCCACTAATACCGTGTATGTATTTGATTTTTCCTCATTAACTTGCTATGATATGTAAAGTATGTTTGGAAGGAAATAGAAAAAATGAAAAAATACATAAAATATGCTTTTTCCAGGACGCTGCCTGTGCTTTTTGGCTATATTTTTCTCGGTATTGCTTTTGGTATCGTTCTTCAGCAGGCTGGTTTTAATTTTATTTGGGCATTCTGCATCAGCCTTTTTCTTTATGCCGGTTCTATGCAGTTTGTACTGGTACCGCTGCTGGCTGCTTCCGCTTCACCGCTGACGGTTGCAATTACAACGCTTTTTGTCAACAGCCGCCATGTTTTTTACGGTCTATCCTTTATTGAATCTTTTAAAAAAATGAAAACACAGCTTTACATGATTTTCTCCCTGTCGGATGAAACCTATTCCGTTCTCTGCAGCTGTAAAAATGAAGATCCGGAAGAGAAAAACCGTCCAGCCTGGTTTCTGATCAATCTTTTTGATCAGAGTTACTGGATCATCGGCTCCGTCATCGGTGCGCTTCTCGGTCAGGTTCTGCCTTTTGATTTTACCGGCATTGATTTTTCAATGACCGCGCTTTTTGTTGTCATTCTTCTGGATCAGGTACTGGCTCATCCGAAAGTGGCCAGCCGCTGTGCCGTTACCGGGCTTCTTGCAGGCATTATCTGCCTGTTTATATTCGGTACAGGTAATTTCCTGCTTCCGGCCCTTATTGTTACCGTTTTATTTGTCACTGCTTTTACACAGGCTGAAAGAAGAAAGGAACTGCCGTAATGAATCCAAGTCATTCTATTTTACTGATCGCCATTGCCTCCGGTATCACTTTTTTGATCCGTGCACTGCCTTTTCTTGTATTCAAAAAGCGGCAGATGCCGGCTTTCATCAAAGAAATCGCCGACAAACTGCCGCCTGCTATTATTGCTGTTCTGGTGATTTACTGCCTTAAGAGCCCATTGACTGTATTCGGCACAGAAACCATCGCCGCCTCCATCGCCATTGCAGGTGTTGTCATTCTCCATATCCGGAAACGCAATACACTGTTAAGTGTAGCCGCCGGAACTATTTTGTATATGATCTTTATTCGATGCCTTTCATAATGCGTCTTGCCACAAACACGCCGCTGGCAGATGCATGAGACAGAGAATGGGTCACACCGCTGCCGTCACCGATAATATACAGGCCTTTGTGTTTTGTCTCAAGGTTTTCATCAATGGACACTTCCATGTTATAGAACTTAACCTCCACACCATAAAGCAAAGTGTCTCCATTGGCCGTACCCGGAGCAATCTTGTCCAGTGCATAGATCATCTCGATAATGCCGTCAAGAATTCGCTTCGGAAGTACAAGGCTCAGATCTGCCGGGGTCGCTGACAATGTCGGCACAACAAGACTCTCTCTGATACGCTTTTCTGTACTTCTTCTTCCCCTGATCAAATCTCCGAAACGCTGTACAATAACACCGCCGCCCAGCATATTGGAAAGTCTGGCAATACTTTCACCGTAACCATTGCTGTCCTTAAAGGGTTCTGAGAAATGCTTGGCTACAAGAAGGGCAAAGTTGGTATTCTCAGTCTGAAGTTCCGGATTCTCATAGCTGTGACCATTCACTGTCACAATTCCGTTTGTATTCTCGGCCACAACCGCACCCTTCGGATTCATACAAAACGTACGCACCAGATCTTCAAACTTCTCTGTTCTATAAACAATCTTGCTTTCATACAATTCATCTGTTAAATCTGAAAATACAACCGCCGGCAATTCTACACGCACACCGATATCCACACGATTGGACTTAGTTGGGATATTCATCTCCTGACAGACAGTTTCCATCCACTTACTGCCGCTTCGGCCAACGGAAACAATGCACTGTTTACAGAGATAACTCTCCTTAGCCGTATGAACACCATAGCCTTCAGTTTCTTTTGTCACATGTTCCACATTACAGTTAAAGTAAAAATCAACTTTATCCTTCAGCTCGGCAAAAAGCTGTTCCAGCACAATATAATTCACATCTGTACCAAGATGTCTCACAGATGCATCCAACAGATGCAGATTGTTCTGAATACAGATCTTCTTAAACTTTGTATCACCTGTTGAGTACATGCGTGTTTCCTCGCCGCCATGACTCATATTGATATCATCTACATAGCGCATCAGCTCCATGGCCTTTTTCTTGCCAATATATTCATGCAGCGTACCGCCGAATTCATTGGTAATATTGTATTTGCCGTCAGAAAAGGCACCCGCACCGCCAAAGCCGCTCATAATAGCACAGGAAGGACATCCTACACAGGATTTAACTGTATCTCCGTTAATCGGACATTTTCTCTTTTCAAGCTCTCTGCCTTTCTCAAAAACCGCAATCTTAAGCTCCGGTTTCTTCATGGCCAACTCCCATGCAGAATAAATACCGCCCGGTCCTGCACCGATTATAATCACATCATATTGTTTCATTCTTTAAATCTCCCTATATTCTCGTTCCGCTAAAAACATTGCAATTTTAAAAACTCTCAAGTTTCTCCTGTGTCATATGCTCCACAACTGCCACTGCCAAGTCGACTGCTGCCTCAAAATCACTGTAGGATGCAATGCCGTAATGAGAATGGATATAACGCACCGGTATACCAATGACAATGACCGGAACGCCGCGTCCCGTCAAATTCACGTAAGCCCCATTATTGCCGCCTCCTGCACGAACAGAAGCCTGACACGGAATACTGAGCTTCTCAGCCAACTCAAATGTATCACGCATATAGCGTGGATTGGCTATCATAGATGCATCCATAAACCGCAGCATCGGACCTTTCTTCATAGCTGTCTGAACCGCATAATCTTCAGTAAATGTATCATCGGCCGGGCAGCCTTCAAAACAGATTGCAACCTGAGGTGCTGTATTCTGAACTGCCACCTGAACACCGCGTTCTCCCACTTCTTCCTGGGCAGACATCACGCCCCTGACTGCAAAAGGCAAATCTTTATCACTAAGACGCTTCACTGATTCCAGCATAGCCGCACAGCCAATTCTGCAGTCAAAGCCCTTACCAAACATGATATCATGTTGTTCATCATACGAAAACTCTACAGCTGATACAGCCGGTTCACCTATTCTTACACCAAAATTCTCCACGGCATCTTCATAGGATACAGCCCCTACATCGATGACCAGATCTGCAATATTGAGGGGCTTTCCCTTTTCTTCCTCAGTCATAAAATGCACTGGCTTTGCTGCAATAATACCCGGAATCCAAGTGTTAAACTTTGTATGCACCATGACCTTTGATGCCGGAAGGGTATTTGGATCCCATCGTCCTAATGTAAGGAAATACAATGTTCCTTTTGGTGTAATCGAATGAATCATCATCCCCACTTCATCTCCATGAGCATCCAGCATAAATACCGGTTTATCTGAATTCTGACTCTTCTTCGGTGTCACATAAAGATTTCGAAGATGATCCTCTTCCACTGCTGCAAATGTCTCTGCAAATTCCCCTGCAACTGCGATGGAGGCATCCTCAAACCCGGAAGGTGCCTTCGCCTCTGATAATGCTTTGATCAATTCCAGACTCTCTGTCTTTGTACTTCTCATTCTTCATGTCCTTCTTTCATCTTTTGTGTCAGATTATCCAGCTCGGAAGCCGTAAATCCCGGCTTCCATTCTCCATTCTCCCAGGACGAATTCAACCATTCCAGCACCTGTGCCTTGCCTTCCTCACTAAATGGAAAAAGCTTCGTTGTCTTCAGCTCATCCGCTGTCTTCTCATAAGCGAAAGGTTCCGGCCATATCGCTGCAAGAAGACCTTCCTCCTTGATTGTCCGGCCTTCCTCATCCTTTGTCTCTTTCTGTTTGACAATTCGGTATCTCATTCCCTGATAGCTTCCGGTAAATGGATTCCCGTAATTATAAAAATTCAGGGATAATATATCATCCGATGTTATCATTTGCTCTTCCTCGCTTCCTGATACGTTTCCATCTTTAATTCCCTTCAATTTACCAACTCTAGCTTAACAGCTGCTACCTTGAAATGCAAGTCCTCTTTTTTACTCACAGGTCTATTGCTTTTTTTCATAGCCTCAGTCATTGATATTTTCCATGCGAAATGATATAATGGCTGTAACGCTTTAACTTGCGGTGTCTGATAATCATCCATTGACACTGTCGGCTGTGTTCAGAATATCACGGGAACCAAGGATGCTTTAATTCCTGCCACTTACATATAACATTCCATTGATTCTCTGTACATTCTGCCGGGCAGATGAATGAAATGATATCACAGAAGGATTTTTATTTGACATCGTGAGTTTTCGTGTTGTTCAGAGGATTTTTATCTGAAAATGACCCGTATGCAGTGGAACTTCCACCGTATACGGGTCATTTTTACGATTCTGTATTTTTTCAAAGAAACCTGACCGATCACGTTCACCTAAATGAGATTCTCATGCATCAGATAGATCATTCCGCCGATCATTCCGCCAAAGACGCCTGCATAGGCCGTGATCAGAAGGATATCCATCTGATACAACGCCTTTGGTATCTCCAGTATATCACAGCCTATCTGGCAAACCAGCCATGTCAGATCACACCAGAGCAATGTATGCACCAGCAGGAACAGGCTGACCGGACGCACATGTTTTCTCAGTGCCAAAATATTCAGTTCATACCACATACGCTTTATCATCATTCTCTCCCGCCTTTCTTTTATCGCTCCTGTAATCTCATTGCACAGCTTAATTCTCTGCCTCATCCACATGCTTGCCGGTAATGGAATAAATAACCCATTCGGCAATATTAGTGGCATGATCACCGATTCGTTCAAAATATTTGGCAACCATCAGAAGATCCGCCGCTTCAAAACTCTTCACATGATTCTCCTGAATGCGTTTCACAAGTGCCATTTTGATCTGATCGAAGAGATCATCTACTACATCATCATTGTCAATGACATTATGTGCGACTTCCAAATCCTTTGTTACATAAGCCTCTGTGCCACGGACAACCATCATCATTGTCTCATTGGCCATTTTCTGGATCAAGGAGAGTTCTGCGATATCCGATACATCTCCCAGCTGAAGTGAGAGCTCCGCAATATCCGATGCCTGATCGCCGATTCGCTCCATATCTGTGATCATCTTCAATGCTGAGGAAATCTGTCTCAGATCTCTTGCCACCGGCTGCTGCTGAAGCAGAAGTTTCATACACAGCGCCTCAATGTCGCGTTCCATGTGGTCAATATCCATATCATAATCAATGGTCTGCTTTGCTTTATCTGTATCGTGACCAATCAGGGCATAAACACCCATTTCGATGGCTCTCTCAATCATATTGCCCATCTCAATAATGTCGTCATTAAGCTGCTTTAACTGTAAATCGAAACGATTGCGCATTAGCCAAACCTCCCTGTGATATAATCTTCTGTTCTCTTATCTCTCGGCATAGAGAAGAGTTCTTCTGTTTTGCCGTCTTCAATCACTTCACCCAACAGAAAAAAGACGGTTCTGTCTGAAACACGGGTCGCCTGCTGCATATTATGAGTGACCATGATAATGGTATAATCTTTTTTCAATTCCAAAACCAGATCTTCAATCTTGGAAGTTGAGATTGGGTCCAAAGCAGACGTCGGTTCATCCATCAAAATCACATCCGGCTGTACAGCCAGTGCTCTTGCAATACAAAGTCTCTGCTGCTGACCACCTGAAAGGCCTAAAGCACTTTTATTCAGTCTGTCCTTTAATTCATCCCAGATAGCGGCTCCTCTCAGTGAGCGTTCTACAATCTCGTCTAATTGGTATTTTTTGTGGATGCCATGAGTTCTCGGTCCATAAGTAATATTGTCGTAAACACTCATCTGAAATGGATTCGGTTTCTGAAAAACCATACCTACTTTTTTTCTCAACACATTCACGTCCATATTCGGTCCGTAAATATCCTCACCCTCCAACGTCACTTTACCGGTAATTTTGCATCCCTCCACCAGATCATTCATACGATTCAGTGATTTTAAGAATGTTGACTTACCGCATCCGGATGGTCCGATAAATGCGGTGATCTCATTGGCCGGAAGCTTCAGGTTGATATCCTTGAGCGCCTTGAAATCACCATAATATAAATCAAGATGTTCTACATTAAATTTATCCATATCTATTCCTTTCTCTTTCTTCTAGGCCTTCGTAAATTTCTTGGCGATCAGTGTAGAAAGTCCGTTGATAATAATGACAACGACCAGCAGCACAACCGCTGTTGCATAGGCCTGATCTGTATGCAGTCCCTCACCGGATAATACATACATATGAACCGCCAATGTTCGTCCTGATGACATCAAATTCTTTGCAATATCCGGTACAGTTCCGGCTGTAAAAATCAGTGCTGCTGTTTCACCTACAATACGGCCGATGGCCAGGATAACGCCTGCCAGAATACCCGGTATTGCAGACGGCAATACAATACGAAAAACCGTTCTCAATTTACCTGCCCCCAGGCCGTAACTGCCTTCACGATATGAATCCGGCACGGATAAAAGTGCTTCCTGCGTCGTACGCATGATGGAAGGTAAAATCATAATAGAAAGTGTAAACGCACCGGCCAATATGGAGTATTTCCAATGCAGATAGGTTACAAAAAACAGCATACCGAAAAGACCGTATACAATAGAAGGAATACCTGCCAGCGTCTCCGTCGTAACACTGATGGCACCTACCAGCTTATTGCCTTTTTTGGCATATTCAACCATATAAATAGCCGAAAAGATACCAAGCGGTACTGCAATCAAAAGTGCCAGCACCGTCATCATCAATGTATTGATAATCGCCGGAACCATAGAAACATTTTCCGATGTATAAGTCAACGAGAACAGGTCCGGACTGAGATTAGGGACGCCCTTGATCAATATATAAAAAATCAAGTAACCCAGCACACCAATCGTAATAATAGCTGAAAGTAAAACAAGTACTGCCAGAAGGAAAGATAATTTGCTTCTCTTATAAGCTTTCAGGCGCTGTCCAAAAGAAACTTTGTTAATAGCTTTAATGCTATCTATTTCTTTCATTATTTTTCCCTCCTTTTAATAACTGAAAATAACAGGTTGATCAGAAGAATAAATACAAACAATACAACGCCGGTTGCAATCAGCGCTTCTCTGTGGAGCCCCGTTGCATATCCCATTTCAATAACAACATTGGCTGTCATTGTACGTACGCCCTTAAAAATACTGTGGGCGATCACCGGCTGATTACCTGCTACCATGATAACTGCCATGGTTTCACCGATTGCCCGGCCGATTCCCAGAACAACACCTGCCAGAATACCGGATTTTGCTGCCGGAAGGACTGCAAAAAACACGCTTCTTTCATGATCAGCTCCCAAAGCCAAAGAACCCTCATAATAACTATTCGGCACCGCACGAATTGCAGATTCGGAGACACCGATAATCGTCGGAAGAATCATAATCCCCAGAAGGATAGATGCCGCCAGCATAGAATTACCTTTGCAGTTAAAATCAGCAAATACATCACGAAGCATCGGCACCAGTACTTCCATACCAAAGAAACCATAAACAATTGATGGGATGCCTGCCAGAAGCTCTACTGCAGGTTTTAAAATTTTGTAAAGTCCTGACGGACAAAATCTTGCCATAAAAACAGCCATAAAAATTCCAATCGGCACACCAATGACAATGGCCCCGGCAGTTACATAAATACTGCCAAGGATCATCGGCAGAATGCCAAATAAATTATTGCTCGGCTTCCAGACAGTTCCTCCCAGAAAATTCAGCGGCCCTATTTTGCCGATGGCCGGAATACCACTTGAAAAAAGGAACACACAAATCAGCATAACCGCCAGAATGGAAACACATGCCGCTATCAGGAAAACAATTTCCATTACTTTTTCTTTGACTTTCATAAATACTCCTGTATCCTAAAACAGGGGACTGTCCGGAGACATCCCCCTCTTATTATTATTGCTTACTGAACATCTGCCCAGCTTGTTGTTTCACCTGTGAAAATAGCTTTTACCTGATCGCTTGTAAGGTTTTCTACAGGGTTTTCATTGTTAACGATAACTGCGATACCATCCTGTGCGATTGTTGTCGCTGTTACATCTGTTTCTGTATCTTTAAGATCTCTTGATGCCATACCGATATCACAGATGCCTTCCTGTGCAGATGTGATACCTGTTGTAGAATCAGATGTCTGGATTTCAATATCTGCATTTGTATTCACTGCAAGGTAAGCTTCTTTTAATTTTTCCATAACAGGGGATACACTTGAAGAACCTGCTACAACGATTTTACCTTCCGGCTTACTGCCTGCATAAGCGGCTGCATTTTGATCAATCTTGATATAACCATTCTGTTCGATGATGTCCTGACCTTCAGCACTCATAATGTAATCTACGAAATCCTGTGCAACATCGCTGAGACCATCTTTTGTTACGATATTGAATGGTCTTGCTACTTTATATGAACCATTTGCTACATTTTCTGTTGTTGCCTCGGCACCGTCAATCTTAGCTGCCTTAACTGTATCATTTAAAGAACCAAGTGAGATGTAACCGATTGCATATGGATCACCGGCTACGCTTGTCATCATAACAGCTGTACTGTTTGTGATATTGGCCTCTACCGTTGTATTATCTACCTTTGTACCATCAGCCGCTTTTTCTTCTACACCAAACAGCTCAATGAAAGCACCTCTTGTACCTGAACCATCTTCACGTGAATTAACACTGATCTCCTTACTTGTATCAAAATCACCTGCTGCAGAAGCACCTTCTGTCGGTGCTGCTTCTGTTGCAGCTTCTGTAGCTGATCCACCTGCTGCCGTTGTTTCCTTAGATGATGAACTTCCGCATCCTGCAAGACTTCCTACAACCATTGCAAGCGTTAATGCTGTACAAATAAATTTTTTCATTTTTTCATTTCTCCTTCTCATTGAGATTTCTTTTTTACTACTCGACTTCTCGTGTCGCTATTAAAGATAAAACTCTCATGTAAAATCTAAAACCAGGGAAATGTAAAATTTTTGAAAAAAGTTTGAAAAGTTGGAGGCGTGCGGTTCCCCGATATACAGAAAAGGACCTCAAAGGGACTTATTCAACACAGGCTGCTCTCGCTGCCGACACCTGCTTTTGAATAAGTCCCTTTGAGGTCCTTTTTTCAATAGTTATTGACCGCACGCTATTAAATTTTTCTATATTATTTTCTATGTTAAAATTTGTACTCTTAATTCGTATGATGAATGTTTTATGCCGGGTTAACATGCACCATGCAATGTTTGACCAGTGGGAACTGATGCTCGATGGCCTGATGAACGTTCTCGGCAATGGCATGTGTTTCCCAAAGCTTCTTGTTGCCGTCTGCACTGATCTCAATGTCGACATAGTATTTGGAACCAAAGCTTCTTGTTTTCAGAAGGTCAATGCCTTCTACTCCCTGTATGTTCATGATGCAGTCATGCATCTCATTCACTGTTTTCTGATCACAGGACTTATCTGTCATCTTGCTGATGGCATCTCTGAAAATGTCCACTGCCGCCTTGACAACAAACAGGCAGATGACAACACTGGCCAAAGGATCCAGCATCGGAAAGCCCATTCTGGCACCAAAAATACCCACAAAACTGCCTACTGAAGATAATGCATCTGAACGATGATGCCATGCATCTGCCATTAATGCACCGGAATTAATTTTCTTCGCTGCATTTCTTGTATACCAGTACATGATTTCCTTGACCACAATAGAAATGACTGCCGCTGCCAATGCCAACATACCCGGTACCGCCAATGTATCGTAATGACCGGCTATCAGTTTCTGTACACCTGTCAATCCGATACCCACACCGGTAACTCCAAGAAGGATTGCCAATATAATAGAAGCAACGCACTCAAATCTGTCATGTCCATATGGATGATCTTCATCTGATGCCTTACCGGAAATCTTCACACCTATGATAACAATAATTGTACTGAATACATCCGATGCCGAGTGAATGGCATCAGAAATCATAGCTCCCGATGATGCCAAAAGACCGGCAATCAATTTAAAAATAGATAGCATCAAATTCACAGCAATACTATTAGCTGAAACCTGCATTGCAATTTGTTCATTTGTCTTTGCTTTTACATTCTTCATAAATAACGCCCTCCATTCTGAAAATGAAACGATTTTGATACTCGCTCTCTTCATATTCTGCAGCAGAAACTCCTCATTCAAAATAAATATAAAAAGCACCTGCGGAACACCAACTGTCCCGCAGATGCTTCATCATTCCATTCATCTGCTGCCCGAAAGGGCCCGGCTGCAATCGCTTATAAAAAGTGCGCCCCGCCTGATCAGTTTGTACTGTATAGATGCAGTGCAAAGAGATTATCATTAATATAATACGCAGATATCAGGTTAGTCAAGCGTAATATTATGCTTTTTTCAAATATTTATTGGCAGCATAATAATACCTGCCGTTGTAATAAATTTTATACCATGTATACCCATCAGCTTTCACACTATAATTGGCAACTACTTTAACAGCTGTACCTTTATTGAATGTACCTCCGATATTATAAGATGTGCCTGCTCCTGTTCGATAATTCACCTTTTCTATTGTTTTGTAATTTACAAGGCTCTGAGAATATCTTTGAACCAGTCCCTTGCTGTCATATCCGGATAAAGATGAATCCTTACAGGCACGTACAGTATAACTATATGTTACTCCACCGATAGCACTGCCGTCTGTATAAGAAACTGCCGTACCTTTATTGGTGGTTCCTATCCGCTGCCAGCTTCCGCTCCCTGTCTTTCTATAAATATAATAGGCGTCTGCACCTTTTACTGATTTCCACGAAATATGCATGCCATCCTGCTTTGATGCGGCCTTATCCAGAACCGGGACACTTAAGCACACAATTCCTTTCAGAGAATGATAGGCACTGATTGTATTCTTATTGACTGCTCGAAGTGTGTAGACATATTTCTCACCATTGACTGCCTTCTTATCTGTGTAACTCAATGTACTTTCTGATACACTTGCCAAACGTGAATAAACACCATCACTGGATTTTCGATAGAGATAATATTCGGATGCACCCTTCACTTTGTTCCAACTGATGTGGATACCATTCTGCACATTCGACACGCTGCTGATCACAGGATATGCCAGGCAATAAATTGTGCTTGTAGACTTATAAGTACCTATTGAGTCTCCTGAAACAGCTCGTACTGTATAAGTATAAGTACTGCCGCTTTCCGCCGTTTTATCTGTATAATTCAAGGTATTTCCTGAACTCTTCCCAAGACGTGTATATTTTCCATCACTGCCTTTTCGATAAACATAATACTCTGATGCACCTTTTACTTTGTTCCATGAGATTTTTACACCATCCGCTGTATTCTCAGATTTTGTCAAAGTTACCTGTGTCAGATACATAATACTCTTATAGGAAGATTTTTCTGATTCCTGCAGCGTTGTACTTCCTGATGCAGAAGATTGCTTCTTTAAATACTGTGAAGCGACATAATAATCGCTGCCTGAATAATGGATCTTATACCATGTATATCCATCTGCAGTCTTTTTATAAGAAGGATCCACCTTTACCTGAACACCTGATTCCAATGTACCTGCCTTGGCATAGGAAGTTCCCGGACCGGTTCTGTAATTAACAGATTCTGTTGTCACATAGGTATCATATGCATTGTCACCCACATATGAGGTAACCGCATAGTAATAAGTCGTACCGCAGCTGACATTTTTGTCAGTATAACGATTGATATCTCCATCTGACACAGAATCAATCTGAGTCCAGGCATCACTTAAAGAAGTTTTTCTGTATATATTGTAGCCGGAGACACCTGCTGTTACTTTCCATTGCAATAAAATACCATTCTCCAGATTCTGAAGATTTGAAATTGCAGGAGGTGCAATTTCATCTTTGCCGTACTGTTCCCAATATGTATTTTTAGCAAGATTGCCTCGTGTCACAGAGACGGTCTCTCTGTTGGCCGGAACTTCAAAATTATAGCACCAGTACCATCCTGCATCATAGGCACCATCCGCTGTATTCTTCTCGTCCAACATATAATTGTAAATCTTGCTGTAGCTATTGACCAATTCATATTTCAAAAATGCCAGCTGACCCTCAAGTGTCGTGTAATCCAAGTTGTTCGACTTACAATAATTAATTAAATTCGTCTTGCGATCTGCATGCCATTGACAAATACCGTAGCTTGTATTATTATCTCCTTCCATATGAGGATCAAATCCAGACTCATAATAAATATTTGCCAACACACCGCAGGCGGCTGCCGAATTCATCTTCAATTCATCCACCAGATAATTAAACACAATTGTTGTATTCGAACTCTCACTATTTGAAGACAACAGTGAAATACCATCACCGGCATACAAAAAGACACTAATATACGGAACCTCCGTCAATAAATCCAGATCTGCCGATAATTGATACTGTGTTTCATCAAACAAAGGGCTAAACTGATAATAATGACCTTCCGTTTCCTCATAATCCTCGGTGACGCAATACCAGGTTACCGGAACTGTATATACTTCTTTGCCTCCATCCAGATAAACATTCATTGTCTTCGGCATAACCTCAACCAATTCTTCCAAGGATGGTTTATCCGCATAGGCTATATCTATTCTGCTATCCTCCTCTGCCAGATCCTGCACACCTGTAATCGTATGCATCTCTATCTCAGTCTCGGTCTCAGTCTCCATACTTTCTGTCTCTGTACTTTCTATATCATCGGATCCAGGTACTTCACTATCATCAACATACGCTATCTGATTGTCTGTTTCTGTATCTGCAATATCCGTTTCTTCCGTCTCCTGCACAGCGGATTCTGTCTGTAAAGCAACATCCGTCATTTCCTCCTGAGCATAGGCAATCTCCGGACGAATCTGTGCCAAAACAAGAACGGACATTAAACATCCTGCCAAAAGTCTTTTTCCTATCTTCTTCATGCTAACATTGCTCCCCTCTCTTTCATACTCATCTTCTTTTTATAATAACACTTTCTTAACAAAAGCGCAATATTTCATACATATTTAAGATAAATATGATCGTATATAGGAACAACTTCTTAATAATTATTCAATCTTATCTTTATCGTAGACAACATATATATACTTGATATCTTCCACGGCCCGACATTCTTCCCGATGTTTGAGTGCTTTCTGCCCCGTTCTGGGATGTGTAAATGTCCTGTCTGTCTCCGGATTAATACAGCTGATCGTCCTCAGCAGATCACTCATAATACTTATCGGAAAAATGATCCCCCGATGCGCAGCCACAATTCCCTGTATCGGAAGCAGCTTGATATCCATCAAGTGCTCAACGTATTCTGAGAGTCTGGCACTGGTATCAAACATGATCCACAAACTATCACTGATATTGTCCCCGGAAAAAAGAAGTCCTGTTTCATGATCAAAAACCACAACGGATCCGACGGTATGTCCCGGCATAAAGAAGATTTCTTCTTTCCTTCCGCCAAGATCAAAAATCTGCCCATTCTTCAGCGGTTCAAAATGCCGCGTATGCTGCGCACTCCATTTCTCCTGATCAAAGTCCTCGGGCCACACGTCCGGCAGTCCTGCTGCCGCACGGTCTCTTTTGAACTTCTCCACGATCAATGTTTTCTGAGTTGCTTCGTACCAGAGATAGGTCGGCACATCCATCATGTTCATATAAACCATCGGAAACTGTGAATTTCCTCCGCAATGATCTGTATGGCCATGGGTCAGCACGACCTCCAACGGCTTATCCGTCAAAGTCCGGACAAAACCGGCCAGATCTCCAAAACCATACCCCGTGTCAATAAGAAGTGCTTTCTCCTCGCCGATGATCAATGTGGTATAGACATTGCCCGGTTCATAAATGTGAAAGGTGTTTTCTGCCAGTTTAATCGGCTTGTAATAATTTTCCTGCATGCTTGTCACTCTCTTTCTGTCGTTCTGAAGCTCTCCCGTTTATCATTATATCACGCCGATATCCCCATCAAAAGTTTTTTCTCTGCGATAAAAAGACGCCGTCAACAGCGTATGATTCTTCATCATCGGCTGCTGACAGCGTCTTTTATCTGCTACCACTCACGGGTAAGTAATTCAATTCGAGCTGCGGCACGGGCCCATGCACGTCTTGCGCGGGCTACATCCGTATCCGGATCTGGATTCGTAATTCTCTCCCTTGCACGTGCAAGAGCTGCTTTTGCTCTATCCAGATCTACTTCCTCTGGCCATTCGGCAATTTCCGCCATGATGCTGACCTTGTCTGGCTGTATTTCTACAAAACCATCATGAATCGCAATATGTCGGATACTTCCGTCAGCCTTTGTGATATGAGTGACTCCCGGCGCCATCATAACAGTTACCGGAATATGTCCCGGAAGGACGCCAATCTCGCCTTCCGCAGTTCTCATTTCAACCATTTTGACAGATTCATCACACATCAGACGATCCGGTGTAATGATCTGCAGCTGCATCAAGGCTTCCATATCTCATCCTCCAGACTTATTTCACTTTGGCAAGAACGTCATCAATATTACCTGCCATCAGGAAATAGCTTTCAGGAATATCATCGTATTTACCTGCAATGATTTCCTTGAAGCCCTGGATTGTCTCAGACAGCGGTACATAACGTCCTTTCAGACCTGTAAACTGTTCGCCTACGAAGAAAGGCTGGGACAGGAATCTCTGAACCTTACGTGCTCTGGATACAACCAGCTTATCTTCTTCTGAAAGTTCATCCATACCAAGAATAGCGATAATATCCTGTAATTCTTTATAACGCTGAAGAATCTCCTGTACGCTTCTGGCAACACGGTAATGTTCTTCACCAACAATATGTGGATCCAACATACGTGATGTGGATTCCAGCGGATCAACGGCCGGATAAATACCCAGCTCAACGATGGAACGTGAAAGTACCGTCGTTGCATCCAGATGGGTGAATGTCGTTGCCGGAGCAGGGTCTGTTAAGTCATCGGCAGGTACATATACAGCCTGTACGGATGTGATGGAACCTGTCTTTGTAGATGTGATACGCTCCTGAAGCGCACCCATTTCCGTCTGCAGTGTCGGCTGATAACCAACGGCACTAGGTACACGGCCTAACAGAGCGGATACCTCTGAACCAGCCTGTGTAAAACGGAAAATATTGTCAATGAAAAGCAGCACGTCTTTGCCGGTATCACGGAAATGTTCTGCCATTGTCAGTCCTGTCAGACCGACACGCATTCTTGAGCCAGGCGGCTCATTCATCTGTCCGAATACCATGGTTGTCTTGTTGATAACGCCGGATTCAGACATTTCTGTGTAAAGGTCATTACCTTCTCGGGTACGCTCGCCTACACCTGTGAATACAGAGTAGCCGCCGTGCTCTGTTGCGATATTACGGATCAGCTCCTGGATCAGGACGGTCTTACCTACACCGGCACCACCGAACAGACCGATCTTACCACCCTTCTGATAAGGACAAAGTAAGTCAACGACTTTGATACCTGTTTCAAGGATTTCCTGCTCATCAGACAGATCTTCAAAAGCAGGTGGTTTTCTATGAATCGGCAGGTGTTCTTCAGCCTGTGGAGCTTCTTTATTATCAATTGCTTCACCGAGAACGTTGAAAATACGTCCCAGTGTCTTTTCACCTACAGGCACCGTAATAGGGCCGCCTGTAGCGATAGCCTCCATACCACGCACAAGACCATCAGTAGGTCCCATGGAAATACAGCGGACAGTATCATCACCCAGATGCTGAGCAACTTCAACAACAAGTGTTGAGCCGTCTTTTCTGGTAATGCGGATGGCATCGTTTATCTCAGGAAGATTTCCGTCGGCAAACTTGATATCCAGTACCGCACCGATAATCTGAGTGATTTTGCCAATACTATGCTCTGCCATATGCTGCTATCACTCCCTTCTGTTTATTTAAGCGCTTCTGCACCGGATACGATCTCGGTAATTTCCTGTGTAATCGCACCCTGTCTTGCTCTGTTATAGCTTAATGTCAGATTCTCGATCATATCCTCTGCATTGCTTGTTGCATTATCCATGGCTGTCATACGGGCACCGTTCTCAGAGGCAACGGCATCCATCATACCACCGTAGATAACACTATTGATATACTTCGGAATGACTGCATCCAGTACTTCTTCCGGTTCCGGCTCAAAATTCATCAGAAGCATTGGTCCGTCTTTCTTCTCTTCGGCTGTTTCCTCTTCAGGAACAGCTACAGGCAGAAGACGGATCATCTTCGGAATATGAGTGATCGTATTCTTGAAGACCGTATAGGCCATCCAGATTTCGCCCACTTCACCGGACGAAAAGGCATTCAGCACATCACGGCCGATATCCATTGCTGCACGATACGTCGGTGCTTCAATGACATCGCCGTAATCCTTTGCTACGGCATAACCTTTTTTGGAGAGATTGTCACGTCCTTTACTACCTACTGTGTAAAGCTGCACATCTGCAGGATTAAAACCGGCACTG